>Ga0308019_10000571_pt1 | contig 23031 bp, 25 predicted proteins | sample Neamet284_FD_203135 | JGI IMG/M metagenome (GOLD analysis project Ga0308019, IMG submission 203135) | Marine microbial communities from water near the shore, Antarctic Ocean - #284 | ecosystem: Environmental > Aquatic > Marine > Unclassified | place: Southern Ocean | collected 2014-10-01 | reverse complement strand
ATTACTCGCGCGGACTTCCGTCACTGGCGCTGATACCTCGGCGGCGTCACTCTTGGCTACCGCTGGCTTTTTAACGGCTTTAGGCTTGGCTTTGGCGGCAGGTTTCTTTGTCGCCTTAGTTTTAGCGGGGGCTTTCTCCTCTGGAGCAGCCGTTGCTGGTTTATCGACAGTTACAGGCGTGGCTGGTGCTTCGGTTGCCTCGGTGCTTGCTTTGGGCTTAGCCGGCGCCTTGCGTCTAGTGCGAGTGGGTTTTGGCTTTGTCGATTCAGTGTCAACAGCTTGAGTAACAGCTGGTGCAGATGCGTCTGCAACTGGCGCCTTTTGATCCTTTGCTATTTCGACTTTAGCGTCTTGAGACACATTTGGCTTAGCTTCTGCTTTCGCAGTTTCAGCACCCAAAATCACCGCAGTTTGATCTAACATTTCTTGAGGAACGTCTTGCCGTTGACGACGGCGACGTGGTCCTCGACGCTTATCATCAGGACGACGTTGCAGTTGATCTGGCTTAGGCGTATTAGACGCCGACTCAGTTGCGCTTGTCGCTGCCGTGTCTGCAGATGCCGCTACTGTATTAGCCTGGTCTTTTGGCTTATTGTTTCTATTTCTGCGATTACCACTGTTGCGGTTTTGGTTATTCCTCGACTCACCACTCTGATCATTCTTTTGATCATTCTTCTGATCGTTCGGTTGATCACTCTTTTGAGTGTTATCGTTACCGCGATTATCGTTATTACGATTATTGGGACGACGATTGTTTTGGTTAGGACGACTATTTCTGCCGCCTCGGCTTCTATTTTGGTTGTTACGACTACGCGGGGCAGGCTTCTTTTCTTCCACTTTCTCTTCGGTCTCACCGAACATGCTTGCCCAAAGGCGCTTGACCAGTCCTGGACTCTTGTCTTGGACTGGCGCAGCCGCTGCAGCAGGTGCAGGCATTATGGGAGCAGACGTCGTTGGAATAAGCATTTTAACCGCAGGCTTAGGTGGCTCAGGTAGGTCTGCAGTGTCAGTAATAACTTCTTCTTCCCCCTTACTGAGTTCGTTAGCCAAGCGATAGCTAAAGTCTGACGAGTCCTCGTCCTGATTTCGGATACGCACAACTTCAAAGTGCGGTGTTTCCATTTCCGTATTAGGTAGCACTGTCACCTGTAACTTATTGCGAGCCTCTATATCTAAAATTTCTTTACGCTTTTCATTAAGTAAAAATGTTGCAACCGGCACAGGAACAATGGCGCGGATCTCTCTGGTAAATTCTTTTTGAGCTTCTTCCTCTACAAGGCGCAAGATTGAAAGGGCAAGTGACCGTGTGCCTCTAATAGTTCCCTGGCCTTTACAGCGAGGGCAGGTCCGAGACATTGTCTCTTCCAAAGAGGGGCGTAGACGCTGTCGTGACATTTCTAACAAGCCAAAGCGTGAAATACGGCCGACTTGAACTCGTGCTCGGTCAACTTCTAATGCGTCGCGCATCTTGTTTTCGACTTCTTTCTGATGACGGGTGTTGAGCATATCAATAAAGTCAATAACAATAAGACCACCAACATCACGCAGTCTTAGTTGGCGCGCTACTTCCTCGGCGGCTTCTTTATTAGTGTTAAATGCAGTCTCTTCAATATCACTACCTTTGGTAGCTCGAGCGGAGTTAATATCGATTGAAACCATGGCTTCGGTAATATCGATAACGATAGATCCGCCAGATGGAAGTGTCACTTCGCGACAGAATGCAGTCTCGATTTGATTCTCAATCTGGTAACGATTAAATAGCGGTATTTCGTCGTTGTAGAATTTGACCTTGCTAGTGAAGTCTGGCATGACTGTGCCGATAAACGCCGCAGCTAAAGCATACGCTTCTTCACCATCAACGATTACTTCGCCGACATCATGCCGCAGGTAGTCGCGAATCGCCCGCACAATAACGTTACTTTCTTGGAATAGAAAGTGGGGTGCTTTTGCCTTGCTAGATTCGTCTGTAATGGTATTCCACAACTGAAGTAGGTAGTTGAAGTCCCATTGCAGCTCTTCTGTCGCACGGCCTATACCGGCTGTTCTAACGATAGCGCCCATTCCGTCTGGAATGTCCAGGCCTCGCATAGCTTCGCGCAAGTCTGCACGCTCGTCACCTTCAATACGACGTGAAATACCGCCCGCTCTAGGGTTGTTTGGCATCAAAACAAGGTAACGACCTGCCAGACTAATAAACGTCGTGAGTGCCGCACCCTTATTGCTTCTCTCTTCTTTCTCTACCTGTACTACAACTTCCTGGCCTTCTTTGAGAGCATCTTGAATGCGTACTCGACCGCCTTCAGAAGCGCCTTTTTTGAAATACTCTCTGGAAATTTCTTTAAGGGGTAGGAAACCGTGACGCTCTGCGCCATAGTCAACAAAGGCGGCCTCTAAGCTTGGTTCTACTCGGGTAATTTTACCTTTATAGATATTTGATTTCTTTTGTTCTCTTGTTCTATTTTCGATATCTAGGTCATATAGTCGCTGACCATCTACCATTGCTACGCGCACTTCTTCAGTGTGCGATGCGTTAATTAACATACGTTTCATAATTCACCTTTACTCATAATTAGGAGTGAGTAGCAGGGGAAGAACAGAAAAGAGAGATGCGGAAACACGACAGCTGAAAGGCCGAGACATGAAGCAACCGCTTGCGTGCTGGCGCAAACAATCTTATTGCGCACCTCACTAAGCAGTCCAAGACCCTTATAACGCAGGCCTCTTGGGCATTTTAACACTAGGTGCGTTAACTTGCCTCTTCAAGTATTGATATCATCGGTCGCGAGATGGGCTGTTTCATTAGCCCCTAATCATCAGCAGCATTGAACGCTGTGATATTAATTACCTCTAGCTAAACCTAAATACAATAACTTGTCTTTCGTGTTTTTATCCGGTCGGCCACTTTTATTTTAAACATTTGAGGATAATACTTACCGCCTTATAACTGGCGCCTCAATTGTGTGGTCAACTTTAAACCATTATCTTTTTGGTTCTTTCACTGGCTGAGCTCACTCAGCAGTCTTTGGATTTGTAGCTAACTTTTTGAGCACAAATCCTTGGATTCTTAGCCTAGTCAATTCTTTAGGCTCCGTTTTTCTTAAACACTTGATCTAAGAACGATGCGCAATATAACAACAAACGGCAATATCTACAATGTAATCAATCAATTAGTTATCTTAACCGTTGGCAGGTGGGTACAATGTGCGACTTTTCACACAGCAGGCAAGCCATCCGTGCAAGAAAATCCGTTTAACAAAGTGTCTTTTGTCGAGGTTGATCCTGAATATGAGGGTCAGAGACTCGATAACTTTCTTATAAGACACTTAAAGGGTGTACCTAAATCACGGATCTACAATCTGCTGCGCAAAGGCGAAATACGGGTTAATAAAGGGCGGGTCAAGGCTGATACTCGACTGAAGGCTAATGATATTGTTCGTATTGCGCCGATCAGAGTAGCTGAGCCGGGTGCTCCAGTGGAAGTCGGCAGGCAGTTAAAGCGTTATCTGTCAGAAAATATTCTCTTTGAGGATGATGGGTTACTTATTTTAAACAAGCCAAGCGGCCTAGCGGTGCACGGTGGTAGTGGAATCTCGCTGGGTGCAATCGAAGCGATGCGGCTAGAACGGCCAGAGCTGCGCTTTTTGGAGTTAGTCCATCGGCTTGATCGAGACACCTCGGGATGCCTGATGTTTGCTAAAAAGCGTGCAGTGCTTGTAGAGATACAGCAGGCTATGCAGCGCAATCAAGTGCAGAAGAGCTATCTGACGCTAGTCAAGGGTCTATGGCCTAAAGGTAAGTCAACGGTTAATGCGCCCTTGCGTAAAAATCAGCTTTCCTCCGGTGAGCGGATTGTCCGAGTCGATGTAGAAGGAAAGGCGTCAGTGACGCATTTCAAGATTAATCGACGATTTAGGGAAGCGACCTTGCTTGATGTGACCTTAGAGACAGGCAGAACGCATCAAATAAGGGTTCATAGCCAATTTTCGGGGACACCCGTAGCCGGTGACGACAAGTACGGTGAGAAAGAGTTTAATGACCGCCTGCGCAGCGAGCTGGGCTTGCGGCGCTTATTTTTGCATGCCTGCCGTCTGCGATTTAAGCACCCTCTGTCAGGTGATTGGGTTCAAGTGGATGCGCCAATACCCTCTGATCTGTCCGCCGTGCTTGAAAAACTTCCAGAATAGAGGCTGTCGCTATGGCTACTCCAAAGTTACTAATATTTGATTGGGATGGCACCCTTTGTGATTCGGTGGATCGCATCGCGACATGTATTAGACTTGCTGCCGCCGATAACGGCTTGGCGGTACCAAGCTATGCAGCAGCGTCAGATATCATTGGGCTTGGTCTAAAAGAATGTATCGACCAGCTATTCCCTGGGTTGGCAGAATCAGATGCGGAGCGCTTTGCCGTAGCCTATTCGGCGCGTTTTAGGGAGCAAGATACAAGTCCCTGCGCCTTTTTTCCTGGGGTTTTAGACACACTGAGTGATTTGCAAGAGAGTGGCTATATTCTTGCGGTAGCAACGGGTAAAAGTAGGGCGGGACTCGATAGGGTATTGATGGCAACAGGCTTATTTGAGTTTTTTGATAGCTCACGTTGTGCTGATGAGACTCTCTCAAAGCCTCATCCGCTGATGCTTGAGGAACTTTTGGTTCAGTTTGACGTAAGAGCAAGTGATGCGGTTATGGTGGGTGATACTGAATTTGATTTGGCAATGGCTAGAAATGCAAATGTTCCCGCTATTGCGGTTAGTTATGGCGCTCACAGCGTAGATCGGCTACTTAAATATAAGCCAATAGCGTCTATTGATTCATTTTCTGATATAAAAAAATATCTATAATAATCAATTGCTTAAATAAATAAATTAAAGCTTAGTCTAGATTATTTTGTAGGACAATTGATTTAGAAATGTACATAGATCAATTAGAGGGAGGCCTATTAAAGAGCTGGGGTCTGTGCTCTTAATTTCAGTAAAAAGACCTATGCCCAGGCCCTCAGCCTTAAAACTACCCGCACAGTCATATGGCTTCTCCAGTAATAGGTATCGTTCTATTATTTCGCCACTCAATTGTCTAAAGGTTACCTGGGTAGAGTTAACGGTTGATTTGCATTCTAGCTGCCCATCTTGGCGCGTTCGGACCACTGCAAGCCCGCTATGGAATAGTATTGTTTGACCAGACTGTTGCTGTAGTTGCTTTACAGCCTGTTCGTGAGTTTCAGGCTTATTGATAAAGGTGCCGTTTAGGTCAGCGATTTGGTCGGTACCGATAACCAAAGAGCCTGTATAAATGGCGGCTATTTTTGTAGCTTTAGCGGCTGCTAGCCTTTCTGCTGCAGCGGCTGGTGTCTCTAAGGCTAATATCGATTCGTCGATTAGTGGTGATTCGCATTGAAAATCACATTGCAAACGGCTCAACAGTTCCTTTTTGTAGCGCGAGCTGGATGCGAGTATAAGGTTGGTCATATCATTGTAGCCTTGAGAGGTGTTATTAGACGCTAGGGTTCCTCTACTAGGGCCATAATCTGTAGTATAAGTTATTCTTCGACCTAACAACCCAGATATGTCGCGTTTTAACGCAATTTTCTTTGACAGATCATGGTGTTGTGCCTATTATGCGCGCCTAACTGAGATCGACCTTATTATATGGCACTGCCGACTCACATTGACCCACGAAAACTAGCGCTCCAAGGGTACCTTTTGGAGGGTGAGGTTAAGTGTGACAGCCTTTCAAGGTTGGCCTCCTCGGTATCAAGTATTTGTGGTTCGTTTGATGCGTCAGTGCAGTTTGAACTAGATGAATCTAGGGCGAAAATAGCAAAAGGTAGCGCCAGCGTCACCGTCCAAGTGATTTGCCAGCGATGTTTAGACCCCGTGAAGGTTGATCTTAAGGCTGATTTTGCAGTGCAGGTGATTTGGTCCGAAGAGCATCTCAATAGGGTTGCCAAGAACTATGAGCCCTGGCTAGTTTTAGATAGAATAGCTAATCTCAGCGAATTATTGGAAGATGAGATTTTATTGGCCTTGCCAGCAGTGAACTATCATGAGATTGGTAGTTGTACAGGCGATAGCTTTATACAAGAGAATGGATCTAGTGGGGATGAGGCTGTGTCTGATAACCCATTTAATATTTTAAAACAGTTGAAGCGTAAGTAGAGACTGTAACGTAGTTTAATTAGGAGTATCTGATGGCTGTCCAAAAAAGTCGTAAAACCCGATCTAAGCGTGGCATGCGCCGCGCTCACGATGCATTGACTGCTGCTACTGTGTCGACAGACTCAGTAAGCGGAGAAAGACATTTGCGTCATCATGTCACCGCTGATGGTTTTTATCGCGGTAAGAAAGTTTTAGAGACAAGTACCGACTAGGTATTTCTTTGACCTGTTCAATCCGGATTGCAGTTGATGCAATGGGTGGCGAGTTTGGTCCTCGAGTAACGGTTTCAGCATTACTTCTTTGCTTAGCCCGCCATTCTAATGTCACTGCCTTAGTGTTTGGTGATCGATTATCGCTTGAAGCGGAGCTATCCGCCTGTCCGGATTCTGATCTCCGCTCTCGAATTGATGTCAGGCACTCTGACATAACAGTGAGCGACTACGACAAATTATCGGTGGTATTGCGCACCAAACAGTCCTCTTCAATGGGCTTAGCGATTAAAGCTGTGTTGGAGCAAGAAGCTGACGCCTGCATAAGTGCAGGCAACACAGGGGCTCTCATGGCTCTTGGGTTAATTAATCTTAAGACACTTCCTGGTATATCCCGACCTGCAATCTGCACCACATTCCCTACAATGTCTGGGCGTAGTTATGTGCTAGATCTTGGGGCTAACATCGACTGCTCTGCTGAACAATTACATCAATTCGCTATGCTAGGAACTCTAACAGCAAAACTCTTAGACGGTGTTGATGATCCTAGCGTGGGATTGCTAAATGTCGGTAAAGAAGCCACTAAGGGTGGCGATTCATTGCAGTCTGCTGCAGCTCTACTTGATGGCGATGAATCAATTAACTACGGCGGCTTTCTAGAGGGGGACGAGATCTTCAAGGGCATCGCAGATGTGGTAGTTTGTGATGGGTTTAGTGGAAATATTGCACTGAAGACTAGTGAGGGTCTCGCTAACATGATCACCTCTATGCTAGACGGCTTGTTGAGTAAAAGCTGGTTGGCTAGACTGACATTTGGGCTAGTTAATCGCTCATTCAAACAGCTTATCGACAGACTTGATCCGGCTTTTTATAATGGTGCCTATTTATTAGGCCTAAATGGTGTTGTTATTAAAAGTCATGGCAGTGCGTCGCAAAAAGCCTTTGGCCACGCGCTGGATGTCGCCATCGAGGCCGCGGAACATAATCTACCGAAGGCGCTATCTCCTTTACTGCAGAGTAAGTTAATTGAAAGTAAACCTATTAAGTGAGTATTTATGAGCGATAACTTAGCCTTTGTTTTTCCTGGGCAGGGATCTCAGAAAATCGGCATGCTGAGCCAGTTGGCATCAGTTGATTCAATCATCGAGGGCACTTTTTCTGAGGCATCAGATGCACTGGGATATGACCTTTGGCATTTAGTACAAAACGGGTCCCAAGAGGAAATTAATCTCACAGAGCGCACTCAGCCGATACTGCTAGCCTCAAGTGTTGCCATATGGCGCCTCTGGCAGGATAAAAGCGGGGCGCAACCCTCTCAGTTAGCCGGGCACAGCTTAGGTGAGTGGACAGCATTGGTTTGTGCGGGTGTACTGACATTTACCGACGCTCTTACAATTGTGCGTGCTCGCGGACAGTATATGCAAGACGCAGTGCCCTTTGGGGTGGGAGCAATGGCCGCCATTATTGGTTTGGCTGATGAGGCTATTTTGCAAGCCTGCGCGGACGCTAGACAAAATGATGTTGTAGACGCGGTTAATTTTAATGCGCCGGGTCAGGTAGTAATTGCCGGTAGCGCGCCTGCGGTCCAGAGAGCGATAGAATGTTGTAAGGCCGCTGGCGCAAAAAGGGCCTTGCCATTACCGGTCAGCGCGCCATTTCACACGTCGTTAATGGCGCCCGCCGCAGAGCGACTCAAGGGGTTGGTCACAGACACACCCTTCGCCGAGCCGATTATTCCAGTTATTCACAATGTACATGCCGAAACAGAGACTGATCCTGAAAAAATAAAAACACTAATGCTAGAGCAGATATCCCAGCCAGTAAAATGGGTAGATTGTGTACTTAAGCTAAAGAGTGGCGGGGCGGAGCGTTTTGTAGAGTGCGGGCCAGGGAGAGTGTTGAGCGGACTGTCTAAAAGGATTGATAAAGAATTAATTTCATTCGCGACTGACGATGTAGAGAACTTTGAGAACGCACTGCTGTCTGTATAGATAATTAGGGAATATTTATGAATGATCAAGCTAAAATAGCACTAGTTACTGGTGCAAGCCGAGGTATTGGTGCGGCGATTGCTGATGAGCTAGGTACTGCAGGATATATTGTAGTGGGTACTGCTACTAGTCAATCGGGTGCCGATAAAATCAGTCAAAGACTTGCCGCCGGTAATAGTGTTGGCGCAGGTATGGTGCTAGACGTTACCCAATCAGAATCTATTGAAATGCTGCTAAAGGCAGTAATTGAGAAGTTTGGCGCGCCCACAATATTGGTCAATAATGCGGGTATCACCAAAGATAATATCTTGATGCGTATGAAAGAGGACGAATGGCAAGACGTCGTCAATACTAACTTAACGGCTGTTTTTCGCCTTTCTAAAGCATGTGTCAGACCCATGACTAAAGCTCGCTGGGGTCGCATCGTGAATATTAGTTCAGTTGTGGGGTCTATGGGTAATGGCGGTCAAAGTAACTATTCGGCTAGTAAGGCTGGAGTAGAGGGATTTGGTAGAGCGCTTGCGAAAGAACTTGGATCAAGAAGCATAACGGTTAATACGGTAGCCCCAGGTTTTATCGATACAGATATGACTAAAGATTTACCCGATGCAAATAAGGACGCCATGTTGTCAAAAATCCCGCTGGCTAGACTGGGCTTGCCTAGTGAAATAGCCTCTGTGGTGAGGTTTTTGATCAGTGATGCTGCCGGTTACATTACCGGTGAAACCATCCATGTTAATGGCGGGATGTACATGTCCTAATAATAATTTATACGATAGCACATGAATTTGTATGCGATTAATAGAGTTTTATAATGGATTTAAGTTGTGGTTTTTTTTGTTATATGAAGGTTTTTTTGTACGTGGCACTAGCATTTTGATCTGTCTGAGGTAAAATGCCGCCCCTAGCGATAAAGAATACAGAATAAAGCGTCTGAGTATTAGTAGCTCAGATTTCAAGAGGCACCAGACCCGCTATTAAGGAGTGGAAACACGATGAGTAATATTGAAGAACGCGTTATTAAAATGGTTGCAGAGCAACTTGGTGTGAAAGAAGAAGATGTTAAGGTGACTTCGTCTTTTGTTGAAGACCTTGGAGCAGATTCGCTAGACACAGTAGAGCTGATTATGGCGCTTGAAGAAGAATTCGATGCTGAGATCCCGGATGAGGAAGCAGAGAAAATTGCGACGGTTACGGATGCAATTACCTACATAAACGCAAATAGCTAGGCTAAACGCGTCTAAAAGCCGCTCCTATTGGGGCGGTTTTTTTTTGCCCAAAAGTTTTGTTTAATAGGACTATGACGACTACAGACTTTATCTACAGTATCGACGGGCAAGATGAGCTTCTCAGTATAAGCTCATCTGAACTATTGTCCGATCGCGGACTCTCTTACGGTCATGGTTTGTTTGAGTCTATCCACTATATTGAGGGCGAATTCCCGCTACAAAGTAGACATTTAGCCAGAATTCAAAACGATGCCGGCCGCTTAGGTATAAGGATACCTTTGTCTCGATTGTCCTCAGCCTTGTCGGCATTTCAAGATATACTCCTCAAACAAAGCATTTCAGAGGGTGTTGTTAAAATAATAGTTACCGCGGGCAGCGGTGGCCGTGGGTATGACAGTTTGGGAGCTGACACTCCCCGTATTATTTTTCGTCACAGCATTTTGCCAAGTGATCTCGAAGACTACCGAAATCTAGGCGTTAGCCTATGGCGCTGTAATCACCGGCTGGCAACGAGCACTCAGCTTGCAGGCATTAAGCACTTAAATAGGATGGAACAGGTTTTGGCGGCTAATGAGGGGCATTCCAGCGATTGCCATGATGGTTTAATGATGAATAATGACGGATTAGTTGTTGAGACCACCCGGGCTAATATCTTTTTTAGAGAGGCTTCCGGTGATTGGGTCACCCCTGATCTTAGTTCTAGCGGTGTTTCTGGTGTAATGCGGTCACTATTGATTGAAGAGATATTTCCTCTTATTGGCGTATGCCCAAAAATTGGTTTTATCAAGATAAGCGATATAGAAGCGTACGACGAGCTCTTTATTTGTAATTCTGTTCGGGGTATTGTCCCTGTAGTCGGAGTTCGCCAGCCTGATAATCAATCAACCGCTGAGCTGGAAATTGGCAGAGTCACAAGAGAATTACAGTCAATGTTGTCTAATAATTATCCCTGTTTTCAATGAAGAAGTTGATCCTTCAAGTATTTATAGCTCTAGCTCTGGGTGCTGTGGTCTGCTTTATTGCGCTGGTTATCATGATCGGTATCAAAATTAACACGCCAGTTAAACTGGGGGGGTTGAATAGCGATAGTTCCGAGTTCACGATAAACAAGGGCGCTAATGTGCACAATGTGACAGAAGCACTTTTCTATCGTGGAACTATTTCTAATCCATGGGCCATTGATTTATATGTAAGAGTAACAGGGCTTACTAAGGTTAAGGCTGGTACATATAGTGTTAGCTCTTCTGATACAGCCCTATCTTTGCTACAAAAGTTTAATAGGGGAGGCGTCTTACAGCATCAGATTACGTTTGTTGAGGGTTGGTCCTTTGAGCAGTGGGTGCGAGAGCTGTCCTCAATTGAACAGTTTGAGGATATTAATAAGGAGGAGCTAGTAAAGAAGTTAATACTTTCGGGTATCGCTGGGGAAAATGTAAATATCGAAGGTTGGCTTTTCCCGGATACTTATAATTATCTGGGTTCAGATACAGTACTGGAAATAATGCTTCGCGCACATCGTAAAATGAAGAGAGTGCTAGAGCAAGAGTGGTCTAAAAGAGCGCCGGGATTGCCCTATGTGACGCCTTATGAGGCATTAATTATGGCGTCGATCGTGGAAAAAGAAACTGGCTTAGCCGAAGAGCGAGAGGTGATAGCGGGTGTGTTTGTGAGACGTTTATTGAAGGGTATGAGGCTGCAAACTGACCCTACCGTAATCTATGGTATGGGAGCTCTATATGATGGAGATCTTAGGCGTCGAGATTTACGGCAACTGACGCCTTACAATACCTATATGATTAAGGGGTTGCCTCCGACACCCATTGCTATGCCAAGTCGGGCCTCGATCTCTGCGGCGCTTCATCCTAAGGAGGGTTCTAGCCTATACTTCGTGGCACGAGGTGATGGGGGCCATTACTTTTCGGACACGTTACAAGAACACCGAGACGCAGTGAATAAGTATCAGTTGGAGCAACGTGCGGAGAATTATCGGTCTGCACCAAACTAATTTGAAAGTTCAAAGTAGGTTTTAAATGCACGGCAAATTCATCACTATCGAAGGCACTGAGGGTGTCGGTAAGACGACCAATATTGAATTTATTCAAGGTTGGTTGCTGGAGCATGATATCGACTTTGTGGCTACCCGAGAACCTGGTGGTACCCCGTTAGCTGAGCAGATCCGCCAGTTATTGTTAACCCCTGGTAATGAAAAAATCTGCGATAGCGCCGAACTACTGCTGATGTTTGCTGGCCGAGCGCAGCATTTAAATCAAGTGATAGAGCCTAGTTTGGGTGCAGGTAAGTGGGTTATTTGTGATCGATTTACTGACGCGACGTACGCCTACCAAGGTGCAGGCAGAGGAATGGATAGCTCCCTGATCAAACATTTAGAGCATTTAGTTCAAGGTGCTTTACGACCTGATTTAACTTTAATTTTGGATATACCCGTAGAGATCGGTCTCAAACGAGCTAGCGATCGAAGTGCACCTGATAGATTCGAGCAAGAGCAGGTCGAATTTTTTGAGAGAGTACGGCAGGGGTATCTCGATACGGCGAAAGAAGATCCTCAGCGCTGCGCAGTGATCGATGCTTCGCAATCTCTTGAGAAGGTTCAGCTGGACATAAAGTCCGTATTGGAGGCTTTTCTGGTCAAGACCAAGGTGGTTGCTTGATGGGTTATGAAACGGCGACTTTAGCGCTGCCTCTCCCTTGGCAAAAAGAAGTCTGGGATCGGTTCAATCATGCCGTAGAAGTTGACCGACTTCCCCATGCACTTTTACTTCATGGGTCCAATGGCGTTGGTAAAAGACGACTAGCGATCACTTTCGCTCAGCGGATGCTGTGTGCCGCGAAGGCCAATCAATATGCTTGTGGGACTTGTAAGTCTTGTAAATTACTACTTGCGGGCTCCCACCCTGATCTATCTATTCTGGAGCCTGCTGAAGAGGGTAAAAAGATTCTGGTAGATGATGTCCGTAAGTTATGTACAAAATTAAATACTACAGCGCAGCAAGGTGGCTGGAAAATCGGCCTCATCTTGGACGCTGATGCCATGAATATAAATGCGTCTAATGCGTTACTAAAGAGTCTCGAAGAGCCTCAGGGTAAGACCTTACTCATCTTGATTAGCGACAGGTTACATGCTTTGCTACCGACCATAAGAAGCCGCTGTCAAAAGCAATATCTGCCGATCCCGAACGTTGGTATAGTGACCGACTGGCTTACTGAGGTGTCTGGAAATAGCGCAGATGTATCCAAGGCTATCGAGGTTTCAAACGGTTGTCCGTTACTTGCCTTGCACAATATCGAGTCGGGCACGCTCGGGATGCGCCAAGATTTTGAGAGCGTCATTGAGGGGGTCGCAAATGGGTCCATGTCTTCAGTTGATGCCGCGCAAAAATGTGCTAAATTAAACGGCAATAATCTTGTTGAGTGGTATATGAATTATCTGCATAGACTGGCGACAAATGAAGGGCAGGGAGGCGCGGACTTAAGCTTGTTTCATTTTCAAGACAGGTTAGTTTCTGCTAGAAAGTTACTACTCTCTCAATCTAACGTTAACCAGCAACTACTGCTAGAAGGATTGTTTATGGATTGGGCACAATCGTCTAGTTCACGAAATAACTAAAAGAATCGTTAATTTATGTGTCTTAAAGTCTAAAATGAATTTAATGGAGGAGTTGGCAAATGGAGAAGAATAAGCTGGGACTTACGACCAAACGAATAGTGAGCGACATACTTGTCGATAGTGATAGCTATTCATGTTCTTTAAATATTAAGAATCAAAATGAGCTACATCAGCATTTTATGCCCTTTGTGAAAGGCGGCGGTTTTTTCGTCCCCTCTAAGCATTCATTCTCGCTTGGCGATGGGGTGCAGTTACGTTTGTCGCTGTTCTTAGCCGAAGACTTGATAGTAATTGAGGGAAAGGTTATCTGGGTAAGCTTTAATGGAGATTCCAGCCTAGACAGTCAAGGCGTTGGTGTTCAGTTAAGTGCATCAGAGAGCGAGATAGTAACGACAATTAAATGTCTGTTGGATGATATGCCTCAAAACCATAAGTCCACACTGACTATGTGAAAGAGTTCATCCTAGTTGTTTTTGCCACAATAACTGAAATAATGGCGCAAAAGTTTCGTTGACTGTTTAAAATAGCCCAACATTAATGAGCAAGCCGAAATAATTTAGTTTAGAGAGTTATCGATGAGTACTAATCAAGAGCCGATGTTGCCATTTATTATCAGGACATTCCCCGTTGGGCCGCTGCAATGTAATTGCTCGATTATTGGCGACAGGATATCGGGCAAGGCGCTAGTGGTTGATCCGGGTGGTGACGCAGAGAAAATCCTAGGGTTGCTGACAGAACTTAACCTTAGCGTTGTGGCGATAATTCATACCCACGCTCACCTTGATCATATTTTAGCCTCTGGTGAGATCAAGGCAGCAACTGGAGCGCCGATTTATCTCCATGAAGGCGACCAATTTTTATGGGATATGGTTGAACAGCAATGTGCCATGTTTGGCGTTCCAGAGGTCAAGCTTCCTGCTCCAGACGGTCATCTCATAGATGATCAAGCACTTAATTGCTGCGGAGGGGTCGCAATTCATACCCCGGGCCATACGCCTGGTTCGATTAGTTTTTGGTTTGAAGAGTACAAGACCTTGATTGCAGGAGATACTCTATTTCAGGGCAGTATTGGCCGGACAGACCTTCCCGGTGGGAATTACGACCAAATTGTAACCTCAATTAAAGATCGAATATATTGCCTTGATGATGACGCCGTAGTGGTTACAGGGCATGGACCTAATACAATTCTCGGCCAAGAAAAAGTGAGCAACAGCTTTGTTAGGGCCTAGTCCTGATAAATGCTAATCCAAATAAATACGAGGAATATCAAATGAAACAGCAACTGGCCAACATGCTAGAGCTACAAAATGACATGAATAGTAAGGTTCATGCAGACTGGCGCGAGCAGGATTTTGAATGGTATCGCGCGATATGGGTCGAAAGTGCAGAATTGCTGGATCATTACGGTTGGAAGTGGTGGAAGAAACAAACCCCCGACGTTGATCAGATCGCTCTTGAACTTGTCGATATATGGCACTTCGGTTTGAGCCTGCTGTTACTAAAGGGCCATTCGGTTGAGGACATAACGGCTATCGTGGAGAGCGAATTCTCCAACCCTAAGTCCAGTGGCGATTTTGCAGCTGACCTTGAGCAATTCACTGAGACGACCCTATCGACTAAGGATTTTGATCTGTCTGGGTTTGCACGTTTAATGGCCGGCATCAACATGGACTTTGAGACACTATATATCGGCTATGTGGGTAAGAATGTGCTTAATTTTTTCCGTCAGGACCATGGATATCAAGATGGAAGTTATCAGAAGCTGTGGGGAGGCACTGAGGACAACGAGCATCTCGTCGATATTGTTGCGCAGCTAGATACCTCCGCTGAAGATTTTAAGGACGAACTTTACCAAAGAATGGAAAAACGATACAAAGAATTACACAGCTGATTGCTAAGAGCCTTCTATTTAGTTACTTAATAGTGTCAATAGCTAACTCTAGTTATGCTTTTTACGGATGACGATTTATAATGCCGTTCAAATTTTTAAACCCAACTATTATTATCGGAGATAAACTGTGACTTTACCCGTTCGTGTTACCGTTACCGGTGCAGCAGGTCAGATTAGCTATTCCCTGTTGTTTCGCATCGCTGCTGGCGAAATGCTTGGCCCTAATCAGCCTATTATTTTGCAAATGCTTGAAATTACACCAGCCCTTGAGGCGTTGAAAGGCGTAGCCATGGAATTAGATGACTGCGCATTTCCGCTTCTTGCAGGTATGATTTGTACTGATGATGCGGCGGTTGCATTTAAAGACTCCGATTACGCCCTGTTGGTTGGCGCTCGTCCTCGTGGGCCTGGTATGGAGCGTAAAGATCTGCTAGAAGCTAATGCAGCGATATTCTCAGCTCAAGGGAAGGCGCTGAACGACAATGCCTCTAAAGAGATTAAAGTGTTGGTCGTGGGTAACCCCGCTAATACCAATTCATTGATAGCTCAGCGTAATGCGCCTGATATCAACCCTCGCCAGTTTACCGCGATGACTCGTTTAGATCACAATCGCGCGATGAGCCAGATTGCTAGCAAGACAGGCACTACCATTAATGATGTAACTCACATGACAATTTGGGGTAATCATTCCGCGACACAGTACCCTGATTTACACCAAGCCAAAGTCAACGGCCGACCAGCCATCGATATGGTCGACCAGTCGTGGTATGAAGACGACTTCATACCGACCGTTCAGCAGCGTGGGGCAGCAATTATTGCCGCTCGTGGCGCGTCAAGTGCAGCCTCTGCAGCCAATGCCGCTATTGCGCATATGCGCACTTGGGCATTGGGCACAGCCGACGGCGACTGGGTTAGCATGGGTGTTTACAGCGATGGCAGCTATGGCATTGCTGAAGGGCTAATCTACTCATTTCCATGTACCTGTAAAGGTGGTGACTGGGCTATCGTTCAAGGTTTAGACATTAATGACTTCTCGCGTGCAAAAATGACTGCGACAGAACAGGAACTGACCGAAGAAAGAGATGCGGTTCAGCACTTATTGCCATAGTGTTAACTGACGTGTGTTAATTGAAAACGCCACTGAAGTAACACTCAGTGGCGTTTTTATATAAACCTCTAGATACATGCAATATAAGGCAGTCTGACGCTGTTTTTTGTCGCATTGAGTTGGCAAAATTTGTTACAGTCTGAAACTCATTTAAAACCACTATTAAGGTGACTCTGTGGCATTTTCAAGCGTAGGTGATCAAGCGCCGTCTTTTACTCTCTTAAACCAGCGGGGCGAGAAGGTTTCGTTGGTTGATTTTGTAGGCAAAAAGAATATCGTATTATATTTTTATCCCAAAGCAATGACTCCAGGCTGCACGGTCCAAGCTTGCGGTATTCGTGATAGCTATAGCCAATTTAATGACTTAGACACCGTCGTGCTGGGGGTAAGCCCCGATTCCGTTGCTCGTCTTGTTAAGTTTGAGGATAAGCAGGAGCTGAATTTCATTCTTTTGTCGGATGAAGATCACAGTATGATTGAAAGTTATGGGGCCTGGGATCTTAAAAAGTTCATGGGGCGCGAATATATGGGCGTTTTGCGCTCTACATTTATTATTGATAAGCAAAGTAAGATTGTTCATGTTATGGGAAAGGTGAAAACCAAAAGCCATCATGAAGATACGCTAGACTGGATTAAACAAAATCTGGGGTAACCCCCGCTAAAAGCTGCTCTTTTAAAGATCAGATTAAAATACTAAAGGAAATAAAAGATGTTATTTGTATCAAATGCCTACGCTCAAGCGGGCGCCGCTGGTGAACCAAACCCAATGATTACTATTTTAATGTTTGCAGGCCTATTTGCTTTCATGTACTTCCTCATTATTCGGCCTCAGCGTAAGCGACAAAAAGAGCACAACGATCTTGTTGGTGCCTTGGGGAAAGGCGATGAAGTGGTAACAACGAGTGGAATGTTAGGGAAAATTACCAAGCTAGAGGGCGATTATGTTGTTCTTGAGGTGAGTAACAATCTGGAGCTTAAGTTCCAAAAGGTTGCTGTTCATGCAGTTTTGCCTAAGGGTACTATCAAGGCTATCTGACTTTTAGATTTTGGATGGGTTCTCATTGGTCTCATTGCAAGCCCTCTAAACAGGTGCGTTAGCCCTGAGTGACTATCCAAATAGAACTATTGCGTGGGTCATTACTTTGCAGCTAGAGGAATTGTCCGCAGGTTTAGAGCAGCCTCTAATATTAATAAAAAGGGATGGGTATGTTTGAGCAAATTATTGATATCGTAAATGGTTTTGTCTGGGGTCCAGTGATGTTGACGCTATTATTGGGTACGGGCATCTACCTTACTATCGGCCTTAAAGGAATGACTATAAGCCATATTCCCTATGCATTTCGTCAGCTTTTTAAAGGTCGAAAGGGCACTGGTGAAGGCGAAATTACCCCCTTTAATGCCTTGATGACATCATTGTCTTCAACCATCGGCATGGGCAACATAGCCGGTGTGGCTACTGCCATTGGTTTGGGTGGGCCAGGAGCGCTTTTTTGGATGTGGTGTGCTGCTTTCGTTGGCATGGCTACTAAATACGCAGAAGCGGTTCTGGCAGTCAACTACCGAGAAACCGATGAATTTGGGCGTAAAGTGGGCGGCCCTATGTACTATATTAAAAATGGCTTGGGTGCGAACTGGAAGTGGCTGGCAATGGCCTTTGCTCTGTTCGGATCTTTGGCGGGTTTCGGTTTGGCCAACACCGTTCAATCCAACGCGGTCTCTCAGGTGCTAGAAACTAATTTTAATGTACCGACGATTGTTAGCGGTGTGATTATGGCTGCGCTGGTCGGAGTCGTACTTCTGGGTGGCATTAAACGCATTGCGACGGTGGCGGGAAAGCTTGTGCCGTTTATGTCTCTTCTTTATATGACTGCGACACTGGTAATTCTTGTAACACATGCCTCTGACATTCCTGCGGCGGTTGCTTTAGTGGTGGACAGTGCATTTAACGGTGCTGCGGCATCGGGTGGATTCGCCGGAGCAACGCTTATGCTGGCTTTGCGTATGGGTATTGCACGGGGTATTTTCTCTAATGAAGCAGGGCTAGGGTCAGCGCCCATAGCCCATGCGGCGGCAGAGACTAATAGCCCAGTCAGACAGGGCACTATAGCAATGTTAGGCACCTTTATAGATACCTTAGTCATTTGCACGATGACGGGTTTAGTTCTGATCGTGACAGGCGTTTGGAATGGTGAACCTCAGGGCGCAGCTATGACCCTGGCGGCCTTTACGGGAGCATTACCCTTTGGCGATATTGTTTTGTCACTTTGTGTTGTATTGTTTGCGTTCACAACGATGCTGGGATGGAGTTATTACGGTGAGCGCTGTGCTGAGTTTTTACTGGGACCCAAGGTGATAATGCCATTTCGGGTGCTTTGGGTCTGTGGTATTTTTATTGGTACACAGATGAGCCTAGAGCTGGTGTGGAAAATGACCGATGCATTAAATGGATTAATGGCGATACCCAATCTTATTGCTCTGATTTTACTTGCCCCAATTGTGTTTAAGCTGACTAAAGAGTACTTTGATCAGGAGCAGCTTGAAAAAACTAAGACAGAGAATTCTGCCCAAGGTCAGTAATCTTATGAGCTCCAGTAAAAAGCCGAAACTGGTTATTGCAATTTCATCCACTGCTTTGTTTGATATGAGCGAGAGTCATAGTATCTATGAGAAAGAGGGTGTTGCGGCCTATGCCGAGTATCAACGTCAGCACGAAGATAATGTTTTAGAGCCAGGGGAAGCATTCCCTCTGGCGATTAAATTACTGGGGATCAACGATAAGTTAGGTGGAGATCCCAGGGTCGAGATTATTTTGCTCTCTCGTAATTCTGCAGATACTGGTTTACGAGTATTCAATTCTATTGCTCATCATAAGCTGGACATCTCGCGCGCAGCGTTTTCTGGTGGCACCTCACCTTATCGTTATGTCTCTGCTTTTGCCTGTGACCTTTTTCTGTCGACCAATCCCGAGGATGTTCGTAGCGCCTTAAATAATGGCGTTGCGGCGGCGACGCTACTGCCGTCTAAAAAGGGCTCTAGTGACAGCGAAGTGCTACGTTTTGCTTTTGATGGGGATGCGGTTCTTTTTTCTGACGCCTCAGAGAGAATATTTAAAGAGCAGGGGCTTGAAGCATTTACTAAAAATGAAAAAGCCTCAGCGCATACACCTCTTGATGCAGGGCCTTTTAAAGGGTTTTTGCAGGCTCTTCAGGGTCTCCAGGCTGAGTTTAGTGCAGGCGACTGTCCTATCCGCACAGCGTTGGTGACAGCTAGAGCAGCGCCGTCTCACGAGAGGGTGGTTCGTACTCTAAGAGAATGGAATGTGCGCATCGATGAGAGTTTATTTCTGGGTGGCCTAAGTAAAGGTGATTTTCTCAATTCGTTTGGGGCAGATGTATTCTTTGACGATCAGCAGTCACATTGTAGCTCGGCTAGAGAATATGTGGCCACGGGGCATGTGCCGCACGGCGTATCTAATGAGTAAGAGTGGCGGGTATTTCAGGCAATTCACGATTTGGGTTGTCAGAGCTTAAAATGTCTAAACCTCAGCGGCTTAGGTCAAACAAATATAAAGGTATGTCCGACCAGAAGATACTTCAGCTTCACATGAAAAATCTAGGCGGTGAAGACAAACATTTTTTAGACGTAGAAGTTGATATTCGACAATTGAAAAAAGAAGCCGATTCTCGTTTATTGAAAAAGGTCCGGCCTAAACACTCTTTTTGGTACTACCTACTCTACGTATTTTTGTTCGCTTTATTTGCCGGGCGATTTCTTAGCGGTCTCTTATAAGAAGCATATGATAGATCTATTCACGGTGCAGACCCGCACCTATTGATATTTAAGCTACTATTTTTATACCTTTAGGGTATATAGTTGTGTTTTAGAGTCTCTTACTTGAGAGAGCTATTATGAAGCTTCAACAGTTGCGTTACATTTGGGAAGTAGCCCAAAATGATTTAAATATCTCGGCAACAGCGTTGGCGTTATATACATCTCAGCCTGGAGTTAGCAAGCAAATCAGGCTTCTTGAAGATGAGTTGGGCTTGGAGGTTTTTTATCGTAGTGGCAAGCATTTGACTAAGGTTACACCTGCAGGGGAAAAAGTACTTGAGTTGGCGGGTGAGATTCTTGGCAAAGTCGAAGGGATTAAGCGGCTTTCTCAGGACTTCAAAAGCCCGGATCTAGGAACCATGGGTGTTGCGACAACACACACACAGGCGCGTTACATACTGCCATCTGTGGTCGAAGGCTTTATTGGTAAGTTTCCAAAAATTACGCTCAATATGATTCAGGGTACAACGGATCAAATTTGTGAGGCAGCGGCAGAGGGCGGTGTCGACTTCGGAATAATCACAGAAAAACTAGTACTTCAGCATAATTTGGTGATGATGCCTTGCTTTGACTATAGCAGTGTCATTCTGGTACCTAAGGGCCATCCGCTATCTCAGCTAGCTGAAGCAACGCTAGACGATATTGCCAAGTATCCGCTTCTTGCGCACGTATTTGGACCGCATGCGGTCAACAAGACTGAGGCTGGTCGAGCGTTTCTACGACAGGGGTTAAGGCCAAACATTGTGTTCACCGCAGGAAATGCTGACGTTGTTAAAGCCTATGTGCGTGCAGGTCTTGGTGTCGGCTTCGTGGCTAATCTAGCATATGACGAAATCCATGATCATGATTTGATTCCAGTAAATGCGCCTTCGCTTTTGGATGTATACCTGACCTCTATTGTCATCAGAAAGGGCATCTTTTTGCGAGGCTACATGTATGAGTTTATTGAGTCTTTTGCTCCGCACCTTACTCGCAAGGTCGTCGATGAGGTTATGGCCCTGGCGACTCCCGAGGCTCAAGAGAATTATTTTAGTAATATTGCCATCCCTACCTGCTAGATTACAAATAAGATCCGTTTATTTGTGTTGCAGTTCATAAAGGCAGATCACCTTTTAGACAATATGAGGTTAAATTTCCCTATGCATTGCACCGCTACTACAATTTCAGTAGAGTGCGAATCTGGCTTTTATTAAGGATATTCTGTGGAAATTGCATGCTTAGACCTAGAGGGGGTTTTGATTCCCGAGATTTGGATCGCCTTCGCTGAAAAGACCGGTATAGACGCTTTAAAGAGAACGACGAGAGATGAACCCGATTATGATGTGTTGATGCAATATCGGCTAGATTTACTTCGAGAAAACGGTTTAGGTCTACACGAGATTCAGGATGTAATTGCTACGCTAGAGCCCCTCGATGGCGCCGTTGACTTTGTTAATTGGCTGCGAGAACGTTTTCAAGTAATTATTCTTTCAGATACCTTTTATGAATTTGCTAACCCGCTGATGAAGCCTCTAGGCTATCCCACCTTGTTATGTCATAAGTTAGAATGTGATGATAGCGGCTCTGTTATTGACTATCACTTGCGCCAATCTAATCCGAAACGACAGTCGATTGTCGCACTCAAAAGCCTATATTATCGAACCATTGCCGCTGGGGATTCGTATAACGACACAACAATGCTTGCCGAAGCTGATGCCGGAATTCTATTTCATGCACCTCAAAATGTTATTGACGAATTTCCCCAGTTTCCAGCAGTCCATACATATGATGATTTAAAGCGAGAGTTTATTCGAGCGAGCGATAGGGATCTAAAAATCTGACATAATATGTTTGCGGGATGTTGGTCTGTTAGAATAGATATTACGGAGGACAGAAATCTGATGCCGGAAAGAACATCGAGTAGTGATCGAATTCGAGAGAAAAAGAAACTCTTCTTAGCCCGTGAGCAGAAGATAGTAGATGCTGCGCTCGAATTGTTGATCAAAGAAAATATTGATGGCGTGACAGTATCTAAAATTGCCACTAAGGCAGGTATTGGGAAGGGTACAGTCTATAAACATTTTTTAACTAAAAATGAAATCTTGGTCCGTATCATGCTTGATTACGAGCGCGGTATAGCCAAGCGCCTAGCTGAAGGGTTAGAAAAAGCCGAGAAAGGTGATCCAGGGGCAGTATCAAAGGCTTATTTTGAATCTCGATTAGCTCGGCCAGAGCGTGACCGTTTAGTACAGCAGCTGGAAGATCGTTTGACCGATGCCGATGATGTGCGCACTCAGTTAGACGAGATCTCTCAGATAAGACGTTCCCATGAGGATGCTTTGGGAAGTGTTATTACGAAACTGATTGGCGAAGGTATTCTTGAAGATGTCCCGCCTCATTACCATTATTTGTCGTGCTGGGCGCTTGCTCAGGGAGCGGTAGAGCTTTGCTTTAATAAGAGCTGGGGTCAAGTTGAAGATATGAGCAAGCTTTTGGGTTTTATTACTAGCATCGGAGTGACGATGGGTAATCGCGGGCAGTACCATCAGGCTGGCGATAAAAAGATCAAGCCCGAAAAATGAAATCATCGGACACCCTCGGTACGCTGTTTGCCGATCTTATTGCGCTTCAAAGCGATTCTGCCACGAAACTACCACCGGTGCATCTCTGGAACCCAAAAGACTCGGGTGACATGGATATTCGGATTGATAGAGAAGGGCGCTGGATTCACGATGGTGGAGAAATTAAGCGTCCCGCTATGGTTAAGCTTTTTTCAAGCATCTTAAAATTTGAAAATAATGAATATTTTTTGGTTACTCCGGTTGAGAAATGGAAGATCAATGTTGAAGTAGCTCCCTTTTTTATTACCCAAGTGACCAGGGATATTCGTGATGACCATCAAGCGATCAGCTGTACGACGCTCAATGACGAAACCATTATTCTCAGTGGCGACCACCCGTTGATCATCAAGTATGAGTCAAAATCAGATCAGCCCACACCCTTGGTGAAAATAC
>Ga0308019_10000570_pt1 | contig 23046 bp, 18 predicted proteins | sample Neamet284_FD_203135 | JGI IMG/M metagenome (GOLD analysis project Ga0308019, IMG submission 203135) | Marine microbial communities from water near the shore, Antarctic Ocean - #284 | ecosystem: Environmental > Aquatic > Marine > Unclassified | place: Southern Ocean | collected 2014-10-01 | reverse complement strand
CTGGTTTATCACTAATTGCCAAAATTATCTCATCAATAAGTTTAGATTTTTTAATTTGTTCTATATGTAAGTCTAAAATTCTAAATTTACCGACTAATTGTAATGGTTTTGCAAATAATCTTGTAGAATCAACTCTGCACCCTATTATTGCTGTAATTTTTTTATTTACATTTTCTAACATAGTTTTTTTAAGTATTGTATTTTTAGAAATATTTTTTATACATTTTTTTCCTATGATGTAATTTAGTGATAGTGGCTCTTCTTTTAATTTTGTTCTTTTAAATTCTATCATTGATTTTTTTAAAATAGTATTTTTCTTTAAATCTTGTTTAACTATTGCATTTTTTTTATGTATTAGTCTATATTGTAATTCATTTTTCTCCATCTCTATTCCTCCTTTACCCAATGCTTTTTGAGATTTTTTAATTAAAGAAGTTAATAATAAAAATTCATCAGGATTTAATGCTGAAAAATAATCTAATCCTTTTTTTGATCTATCTAATGTAATGTGTTTTTCTATAATTTGTGCTCCTAAACTTACTCCTAGTAATGGAATAATGTTTGCTAATTCTGAATCTCCAGAAATATGATCCATTAAACCTATTGGAAGAAAAAATTTTTCTTTTAATGCTATTATTTTTAATAAATTCAAATCTTCTATTTTTGTAGGATATCCTTGAAAACTATACATAAGAACAACATCATTTTTTGAAAGAATTTTTAATGCATCATCAATTTCTGAAAAAGTACAGCCTGCTGTGGATAGTAATACTGGGATTTTTAATGTTGCAACAAATTTTAGTAATAATGGATTATTAAGATCTGTGGAGTGAATTTTGATTCCATCCACTCCCATTTTTGATATCTCTTTTGCACCTTTTAATCCAAATACATCTACAAAAAATTTTAACTTTAATTTTTTTGAATATTTAATAATTTCAATCCATTCATTTTTACTCATTTCTAGTCTTTTGTACATTTGATAATTTTCATGATCAGGCTCTGCTAATTCGTCAGCAATAATCTTTTGAATTTTTACTGCATTTGCTTTGCCGTTTGCTGCTGCTTTAATGATTTTTTTAGCTTCTGAAAGTTTACCTTCATGACTATTTGCTATTTCAGCAATAATGAAAATATTCTTTTGGATAATTTTCTTCACTAAAATTTAACAATTTAAACACGTATTAAATTTTGACTACTTTTTAAGAAACTATTTTATCTATATGTTTCTCATTTAACTTACTATCATGAAATATTCACAAAAAAAAACTATTCATCTTTTTGAACCCTTTTCAGATAAACAAGAGGTTGAACAAGTTTCAAAAATTATCAAAAATAATTTTTGGGCATCTGGTTCTGGTGTTGGATTGGTTTCTAAATTTGAAAATAAATTTCGTGATTTTATAGGCTCTAAAAATATAGTTGCTGTAAACAATGGTACATCTGCATTACAATTATCTCTAAACATATTAGATGTTTCAAAAAAGGAAGTGCTTATTCCATCTCTAACATTTGTAAGCACTGCTCATGCTGCAGTTACAAATAATGCAAAACCAAAATTTGTGGATATTGATGAATCAACTCTTTGTATAGATATGGATGATCTAGAAAAAAAAATAACAAAAAATTCTAAAGTCATAATACCTGTTCATTTTGGTGGTTATCCTTGTGATCTTAAAAAGTTAAAAAAAATTAAACATGATTATAATTTAAACATTGTAGAAGATGCTGCACATGCTTGTGGGGCAACATTTGATAATAAGAAAATTGGTTCACATAATGAAATTACATGTTTTAGTTTTCATCCTGTAAAAAATTTAGCAATGCCTACTGGTGGGGCAATTGCAATTAATAATAATCAACAGCATAAATTATTGAGATCTCTACGGTGGTGTGGGATAACTAATCGTAATGGAAGTGATTATGATGTTGATAAATTAGGTTGGAATTTTTATATGAATGAAATATCTGCAGGTGTAGGCTTAGTACAGTTAAAACGACTTGACAAACTAAATAATAAAAGAAAAAAAATAGCAAAAATCTATAATTCAAAAATTAATTTAGATCATAAAATGCCCTTTTCTAAAGATTGCAGTTATCATCTTTATTGGATAAGGGTAAAAAATAGAACAACATTTATGAAAAAAATGTTTGAAAATGGTATTGAAACTGGTATACACTATAAGCCAGTACATAAAATGACATATTATAAAAATTCAACAAAATTAGAAACTTGTGATAGAATATGGACTGAATTAGTTTCAATACCAATGCATCCCAATTTATCTGAAATTCAGGTTGAAAAAATAATAGATAACATCAATACGTTGGCAAAATAGTTTTTTTATCAAAATTCATAAATACATAATTTTATAACATTGATTATAGATAATTATGACAAAAAATAATAAATTTCAAATTATCGCCGAAATTGCTTCAAATTGGAATGGTAGTGAAACCTTGGGAAAGAAAATAATTAAACAAGCTTCCCAATCAGGAGCTGATTATGTGAAATTTCAAATGTGGAGAGCTTTAGATCTTTATGAAACTACTCATCCTAATTGGAATGAAATTAAAAAATCTGAAATGACATCCAATACTGCAAGAAAATTTAAAAAATATTCTGATAGTATTGGAATTAACTGTATTTGGAGTGTTTTTTATCCTGAAGCCGTAAAAGTATTGGAAGACCTTGATGTTTCATTATATAAAATTGCATCTAGAACTTCTTCACTAATGGATTCCAATTCTTTGGAAACATTAAAAGAAATAGCTAAAACAAAAAAACCTGTAATTATTAGTATGGGATTTGGTGGAGATAAAAAATTAATGGATTCAATTTTTCAACATAATAAAAAATATTATCTTTATTGTGTTTCAAATTATCCTACAAAGTTATCTGAAATTAATTTTAAATCAATGCAAAAATTTGATGGTTTTTCTGATCATACTGAGGATTATTTAGCACCTTTAATCTATGCCACACAGTCTATAAATTCAAGTAAAACACGATTTTATGAAAAACATGTTTGCGTTGATGAATCTATTGGACCTGATAAGCCATTTTCAATTGATATGAATGATTTCAAAGAATTAATTTCTAATATGCGACAAGTTGAAAATTTGAAGATATAATGTATGACCTTAATGATACATTTGTAAATTTAGGAAAAAATGTTTTTTTTATTTATATATCTAAATTATGACTGAAAATATACGTAATGACTGACAAAATTATCTATTGGTTAGGAGCTGAGTTCACTCATTTTTGTAGTTCATATTACTTAAAAAAATTAATTGATGCTGAACTTTATGCGATTATAGACATTACAAATAAACCAAAATCTTTTTTTGAAAATCAAACATTAGTGAAATTCAATAAAGTTTGGTTTTTTAATGATCATATCAAAAAAAATCATAAACCCGATTTAGTTTATTTATCTAATTTTGAAAAAAAATATAAAATTAATCTTTTAGAACTTGCTATAAATGAAAGAATTTTTTATCGTTTTTTTGATTTTTATAAATTTTCTACTGAAGAAATATTATCTATTGTTGAACAGGAATGTAAATTATTTGAAAAAGTTGTCAGTGAAATAAAACCTGATTTTCTAATTACTAAAGAAGCTTCACGTCATCATCATCAATTATTTTGTGAATTATGTAATGCTATTGGAATTAAAGTAATTATGATGAGTCAGGCAAAGATAGGATACAAATGTATGTTGTCTGAAGAATCCCATAAATTTCCCTTCCCCGAACCTCTTGATTCTCTACAGTCATCCAATTTGAGTTTTAAAGAAATTCAAAAATATCTAAAATCATTTAATGTATCTAAACAATTAAAATCTTATTTAGATAGAGAAGGTGGTTCATTACGAGAATTCTTAAAATCTGTATTTGAATACCTAATTTCTGATAATTCACATTCACAAACACAATACTACTATTATGGAAGAACAAAAATTTCTGTTATAAGAAATTTTATTAAATCAAGTATAAACAAATATCTGAGAAAATATTTTATTGATCACAATCTTTTGAAAGAAGTTCCAAAAAATTCATCATATGTATATTTCCCAATGGCTGTGGATATGGAACGAAATTTGTTAATAACAGCTCCATATTATACAAATCAAATTGAAACAATTAGACATATTGTCAAATCTCTACCTGTAAATTATCAATTATATGTAAAAGAAAACCCAAATGCTGGAACTCGAGATTGGCATTCTATTGATGAATATAAAGAAATTATGAAAATACCCAATGTAAAACTTATTCATCCTTCTGCTAACGTTGAAACAATATATGAAAATTCTTCTTTAGTGATTGCTACTGCAGGTTCATCTGCATTTGAAGCGGCAGCATATGGGAAACCTTCAATAATTTTCTCAGATCAAATATATGATATTCTACCTTCTGTTTTTAAAGTAAAAAATATTGAAGATTTATCTGAATTAATTCGTAAAGCTTTGCAAACTAAAGTAAATGCAAATGATTTAGATCGTTATATTCATTTATTGGAGAAAAATACTTTTGATTATGATATTTTAGGTTTTTCTGCAACATTCAAAGATACATTTTATCATGGTGGAAATTTATTAGATGTTACAATATCTGAAGAAAAACTACGGAAATTTTTAGAAGAACAAAAAGATACTCTTGAAAAATTTACATTAGAACATATAAAACGAATAAATTGGTATAAGTCAAATGACTAAAATAAAAATCAATGATAAAATTATTGGAAATAAAAATCCTTGCTATACTATAGCTGAAGCTGGTGCAAATCATGATGGTGAAATTAAAAAAGCATTTAAACTAATTGATGGAGCTGTTGAAAGTAAATCTGATTCTGTAAAATTTCAAACCTACAAAGCATCTAAACTTACTACTAAAACTGCCCCAAAATATTGGGATGATGGTAATCCTAATGAAACTCAATTTGATGTTTTTAAAAAATTAGATTCTCTAAATAATGATGATTGGAAACAAATTTTTGAATATGCAAATAAAAAAGATATCACTTGTTTTTCAACTCCTTTTGATAAAGATAGTGTTGATCTTTTGTACTCGCTTGATGTACCTGCTTTTAAAATTGCATCTGCTGATATTACAGATATACCATTAATCAAACATATAGCTGCAAAACAATTACCTATATTCATTTCAACTGGTATGGCTAATGATGAAGAAATACGTTATGCCGTAAATTCAATTGAAGATACAGGAAATCATGAAATAATAATAATGCATTGTATTACATCATATCCTACAAAACCCGAAGATGCTAATCTTGAAATGATAAAAACTCTACAAACACAATATCCTGAATATCCTATAGGATTCTCCGATCACACTCTTGGAACTTTAATTTCCGTATTTTCTACGTTTTATGGCGCACAATGTGTTGAGAAACATTTTACATTTGATAATAGTCTAAAAGCCAGCCCTGATCATAAACTATCTCTTAATCCTAAAGATTTTAGAATATTAGTCGAACAATTGAAACTTTCTTCAGTTTCAAAAGGTTCTTCACAAAGAAATTCATTTGATGCCGAGTCTGAAGCCGTCAAATATGCTAGACGTAGTATTGTTTCATCTCAAAAAATTCCAAAAAATACTGTTGTTACAGAAGATATGTTAGACATTAAAAGACCTGGAACTGGTATTTCTCCAAAGTTCTTTGAAAAAGTAATTGGTTCAATAACGTCTAATGAAATTGATGAAGATATTCCTATACAGTGGACAGATTTAAGAAATTAATATGAATTCAGAAAACTTGATTTTAATTCCTGCACGAGCAGGAGCATCCAATATCTCTCGTCAAAATCTTAGATTAGTTAACGGTAAACCTTTGATTTACTATGTAATTAAAACTGCTTTAAAATATACTAAAAATGTCTATGTTTCAACTGATTCTGAAGAAATCAAAGAAATATCCATTATGTATGGAGCTAAAGTAATCCAACGTCCAAAACATCTAACCAAAAATAATACAAAACTTGATGAAATAGCTTTTCATTCCTTATCAAAACTAGAAAAAAAGTATTTTAAAAAATGCTTAATCCTTAATCCCAAATACCCATTAATTCAATTTTCTACAATCAAAAAATTTTTTTCATTACTTGATAAACATATCCAAACAATATATGGATATGAAATAATCCCACATCATCAATACAAACAAATTCATTTTATTTCAAAAGATTTTGGAAATATAACTAAGGATTTGAATAATTGTGTGGTGACAGAAAAAATTGTTTCTTTTAATTGTAACTTATTTCTAAAATCTAAAATTTTTCAATCTCCGTTTTATGGATTAAAATTAACTAAAAATGAACCTCTTACTTTAGATTCTTATCATGATTTTGCAATTCTTGAAAAAATCCTAAGTAGAAAAAGAATTTTAGTTAGAGTTGATGGTAGTAATGAAATTGGATTGGGACATGTACATAATATGTTAACAATTCTAAATCATTTTAGAAATGAGAAAATATTGATTGTAATGAATGAAAAAAATAAACTAGGTTATAAAAAATTCCAAGAGCATCTTTATGACATAGTTTTTTTTAAAAACGATTTAGAATTATTTAAAATTATTAAACGATTTCAACCAAACTTAATTTTTAATGATATATTAGATACTACATCTAATTATATGAAAAAAATTAAACAAGAAAAATTGTTTATAGTAAATTTTGAGGATCTTGGAGATGGACGGAAATATGCTGATTTAGTATTCAATCCTATTTACCATTCTGAACAAATTACTTCAAATGAAAATTATGGTCCGAATTTTGCTTGTGTTAGAGATGAATTTAGAATGTGGGATCCTTCTTCACTAAGAAATATTTCAAAAAATGTAGTTTTAATTTTTGGAGGTTTAGATCCAACAAACAGAACTCATTTTATTTTAACACTAATTCAAAAATATAAATTAAAAAATCTCAAATATTCTGTCATTATTGGACATGGATACAAAGAGCGTAAAAAATTAATAAAATTAATTGTACAAATGAAGAAAGAACATTTCAATATAGAATTAAAAGAAAATATGGAGTTTTTATCAAAAATATTCCATGAATCTGATTTTGCTATCACATCAAATGGTAGAACTGTTTTTGAATTAGGCTCACTTCATATTCCAATGATTGTAATTCCTGTAAATCAAAGAGAAAAAAAACACACATTTGTTCAAAAATATAATGTGGGATACACTATTCAATTAGAGAATGAATCAAAAACCCATAATTTCCTAAATGCGTTTAATAATATGTTGGAATGTGAGAATAGAAAAAAATTTCAAAATAATTTAAAACAAATTAATTTACTTTATGGGGTTGACAGAGTAGTACAAAAAATCAATGCTTCTTATGAAATTAGGAATAAAAAATAAACAAGGTTTATAGATTTTAAAAATTTTAGAATAATTATGGGGGTAGGCGCAACTTTTCTTACATCAAAGAATTTTGATAAATCCCAATTAATTGATGTATTAAAAAATTCTATTGAAGATACTTCTTTAAATGATAGAATTTTCCTTGAAAAAATTATCTCACAATTTGAAAATAATGATTTTACTTTAGTTACTCCCCAACAAATTCATTTTTTTGAAATTACTCCAAAATCACAATGGGCAGCATATATGATTTTTAGATATAAATTTACTACTTTTCCAAAAAACCATATTGATTCAGATATTCCATCTCATCTATTAATTGAACCTGCATCATCATGCAATATTAGATGCATAATGTGTTTTCAAGTTGATGAATCATTTAGTAAAAATAAAGAGTTTATGGGTCACTTGGATTTTGAATTATTTAAAAAAATTATTGATGACGCAAAAAATATTGGAATTAAGGCAATAACTTTTAGTGGTAGAGGTGAACCGACATTAAATCCAAAATTTGGAGATATGTTGGAATATTGTAAAGGTAAATTTTTTGATTTAAAAATGAATACAAACGCAACACGATTGAATGAAAAATTAATGCATCAAATTATTGAATCTGGAGTAACTGATTTGGTATTTTCTGTTGACTCCTATGAAAAAGATGAGTATGAAGCTATTAGAGTTTTAGGCATATTTGATGATGTCGTAAAAAATATTAAAAAATTTAAAGAAATAAACGATAGTTATCCTAATTCAAAATGTGCAACACGAGTTAGTGGTGTAAAAATTGATAAAAAACAAAATATTGAAAAGTTTACAGATTACTGGAAGAACTATGTTGATCACGTTGTCATGGTTGAAATGTCAGAAAGATGGGATAGCTATAACAATCCAATAGAAAGTGCTGGTAAACACCCGTGTGATTTTCTTTGGGGTGAGATGTATGTATGGTATGATGGAAAATGTAATCCATGCGATGTTGATTATAAGAGTGAATTACAAGTTGGTAATATTAAAGAAAATACCATAAAAGAAATTTGGAATAATGAATCATACAGAAAGTTACGAAATCTTCATCTTTCTGGTAAACGAAATGAATGTTTTCCTTGTGATCACTGTTCAAATTGGTAGTAACTATTGGAATTATAGGGTATAGAAATCATGCCCAACGTTTGATTTCTCTTATTGATAATGATTCAAGATGTAATCTAAACTATATTTTTCATCCTCATAAAAAAATTGATGATGATAGAGCAACAAATAATTTTTCTCTTTTGTTTGAATGTGATGTCATAATTATAGCATCTCCAAATAATACTCATTATGATTACTTAGAAAAACTAGAATCCTTTTCTGGTTATGTCTTTTGTGAAAAACCACCAGTAGTTAATCTAAATGAACTAAATAAATTAAAAAAAATGTTAAAATTTAATGGTAAAAAACTATTTTTTAATTTTAATTATAGATTTAGTGAATTAAATAATATATTTAAAAAATATATTGATTCCAAAGAAATTGGAGATATTGTTTACATTGAAATAATTGCTTCACAAGGATTAGCTTTCAAACAAAATTATTCAAAATCATGGCGTGCAGATGGTATGAATAATAAATTTAATCTTCTAGATACTGTTACTATTCATTATCTTGATTTAATGAATTATTATTTTGGAATTAGTAAGAATCAGTTTTATTTTCCAAAATTGATTTCTAAAAATGGCACATCTTTTGATACGGGGCAATTGTTATTAGAATATGAAAAATTTAATGTTTCTATAATTAATTCATATTCTACTCCGTTTATTGGAGAATTATCAATAATAGGTACAAATGGATATATTTCTATTAGAAATGAGGTGTTAGAAGTTCATACACCTAGAGATACTTTTGACAAAAATAATTTTTTTATTTCCCCTCCAATATCTTTTACACAAAAATTTAACATTCAAGACGATTACAAATCTTCTCTAAAAAATTCATTTGATTTTTTTATTTCACATGTACTCGATGAAAAAGAATTTGATATTTCATTATATGAAACAAGCTTAAAAACTACTCAGTCAATATTGGAATTAAGATCTGAAATATAATATGAAAATAAAAAAATCATCAAAAATTCTAGTTGAATCAAAAATTAAAGATGAACTATATCCATTAATGGAAGAATTATACCCAATTTGTCGTAGTATTACCGGAAATGGGGTTAGAAAAACTCTGAAAATTTTAAAAAAAAAAATTCCATTAAAAATTATTGAGGTCCCTACTGGAACAAAAGTTTTTGATTGGAAAATTCCTTTAGAGTGGAATATTAAAGATGCTTACGTAAAAAATTTACAAGGTAAACGAATCATTGATTTTAAAAAATCAAACATAAATTTACTAAATTACAGTGTTCCTATAAATAAAAAAATAACCCAAAAAGAATTGAAACTTCATTTACATACTTTACCTGATAAACCTGATTCCATACCTTATGTTACATCTTATTATAAAAAAAATTGGGGTTTTTCTGTTGCACATAATCAACTAGAATCATTTAATGATGATTACTATGACGTTAAGATTGATTCTTCCCTAAAACCTGGCTCTTTAACATATGGAGAATTTCTTAAAAAGGGAAAAATATCTGATGAAATTTTAATTTCAACTTATGTTTGCCATCCTTCTTTATGTAATGACAATCTCTCTGGAGTAGTTGTATCAACAATACTTGCAAATATTTTATCTAAAATTGATACACACTTTTCATATAGATTTCTTTTCGTTCCTGAAACCATAGGTACAATAACCTGGTTATTTAAAAATCAAAAAAATCTTTCAAAAATTAAAGGTGGTTTAGTTATAACATGTGTTGGTGATGGTGGTAATTTTACATATAAAAAAACTAAACATGGTAATTCTACAATTGATAAAATCATTAATGATATTTTTAAGCAATCTAAAAGAAAAACTAAGACTAAAGATTTTTTTCCATATGGCAGCGATGAACGACAATTTTGTTCTCCTGGAATAAATTTAGATGTGGGAGTTTTTATGCGAACCCCGTATTATGAATTTAAAGAATATCATACTGCCGATGATAATTTAAAATTTGTATCTAAAACCGCATTAAAAGATTCATTATCTATGCTTTTAAAAATTATTTCTGCTATAGAAATAACAAAAAATATTGAACAATATTCTAAAATTAAAAAAATTGAGAGTAAAAAATCTGATGTTTATCTCAATCTTAAAGCTAAATGTGAGCCGCAATTGGGGAAACGTAAATTATATAGAAATATTTCAAAACGTCGTTTAGTTGGTAAAGACAATTCACAGGATCTTATTGAAATATCTATACTGTGGATTCTAAATTATTCTGATGGTAATTATTCTTTAAACGATATTTCAAAAATATCTGGTTTACCTATAAAACTACTAAAACATTCATCACAATTATTGTTAAAAAAATCTCTTTTAAAAAAATTAAATTAAATTACCAAGCAGTCCATCCACCATCTACAATTAGATTTGAGCCTGTCATGTATGATGATGCATCTGAGGCAAGAAAAATAATGGGTCCTACATATTCATCTTTTTTAGCCATTCTACCTAACATTGTTTTATTTGCATATTTTTTTCTAAATCCTGCTTCTTGATTCTTTTCAACACCTCCTGGTGATAACGTATTAACTCTAATTCCTTTACCTTGCCAATATGCAGCAAGATACCTTGTAAGGTTCAAAACTGCACTTTTTGTTGCTGCATAAAATATAGCTGAATTTTGACTACTCTTTCCATAAATTCTTTGATCAGGGGCAACAATTCCATATGTTGATGAAATATTTATTATTACACCGTTCTTTTGTTCGAGCATTATTTTTCCTATTTCTTGGCAACAAAGAAAAATTCCTGTCAAATTTACATCAATTGCTTTGTTCCAACTTTTTAATGGTAACTCTTCAAAAGGAATTGTACGTAATTTATCATCTCCTTGATATGCTGCATTATTTATCAAAACATCAATTTTTCCATATTTTTTTACAACTTTTTTTACCATATTTTTTATTGATGATATTTTTGTAAGATCTAGGTTTATTGGTAAAGTTTTAACTGCATATTTTTTTTCTAATTCTAAGGCAATTTCTTTACATTTTTTTAAATCTAAATCTGCTAAGACTACATTTGCTCCTTTTTCACTTAACCCCTTTGCATATTCTGTCCCTAACATACCTGCAGCACCTGTAATTATGATTATTTTCCCTGAAACATCAAAAATATTTTTTGAATCCATTACATTTTCATTCTTGAAATCCTACTTATAATTTTAATTTTATAGTACAGAGAAAAAAATACAATAGGACCTACAATAATAGATTTTCATGAAACCAATTTGTATTATCCCTGCTAGAGGGGGATCAAAGGGTGTGCCAAGAAAAAATATTCGTATGATTGCAGGAAAACCCTTGATTCATTATACAATTAAATCAGCTTTAAAATCCAAAATTTTTAGTCATGTTTTTGTGTCTACTGAAGATACAAAAATTGCATCCTTATCTAAAAAATCTGGAGCTGAAGTTCCATTTTTACGTCCCAAATCATTAGCTGATGATAAAACTCCAATGGATGCAGTGCTAGTTCATTTTATAGAGAAATTAATTGATCTAGGCTATGATTTTGATACTTTTGTTTGGAGAGACTGTACTGTACCTTTTATTAGAAATGAAGACATTGTTGGAAGCATAAATTTATTGAAAAAGAAAAAATCTAATCTTGTAATTGGGGTATATCCACAACATCTAAACCCATATTACAATGTAGTTGAAAACACATCCACTAATCATTTAAAATTAGTAAAAAAAATTACTAGACCTGTATCCAGACAAAAAGCTCCAAAAGTATACCAAATGAACGGGTTACATACTTACGATGTTAAAAAATTTCTTTTCCCTAAAAGAAAAACTCGTACTGAATTAAACAAGGCATTACCATATGTTATTCCACTTGAATCTGGTTTAATGATTGATACGGAATTTGAATTTCAAATTGCACGATTATTTATTGAAAATAAACTTTGGAAATTGTAAGTATTTATGATTTTTTAACACGTAATGCAATTTTAAGAGTTTCAATTCCTTGTATGAGTGGATTAATACTTTCAGTTCTATTTTTTACACATTTTAAAAAATGTTTTATTTCTTCAACATACATGGAATTAATTTTTTTCTTTGAATTTAGTTTGTAATTATCTTTTATTGGAATAATTTCCCATTGTTGATTTTTAATATTAAATTTTTTTACATTATTTTCATCAGAATTCCATTCTATACTTCCTTTGGTTCCGCGAATTTTACATCTCTTAAATTGTGGTCTTTGAAAAAAATCTATATGCAATTCGCCAATAATTTTATTTTCAAATTTTAATATTGATATCGAAATATCTTCTACATCTAGTTTTAAATCGCTATACTTGCCTGAAATTGATGAAACATAATCAATTTTTCCAAAAAACCAGTAGAGATAATCTATCTCATGAATTTGGGTTAAAACAACCCCTCCTCCTAACTTTTGTTTTGCTGCATACCCTTCACTATAATCTTCATTTGGATGCCAATCAGGTAAATATGATCCATTTTCTACTTGAACTGAAATAATTCTTCCAATTCTATTTTCTTCTATACATTTTTTAATTTTCATAATGGGTGGATAAAATCTAAAATTACATCCCATTTGCGTAATTAAATTTTCTTTTTTAACAATTTTTAGTAAATTATTTACTCCTTTTATTGAATCCGAAAGAGGTTTTTCTAAAAATATGTCTATTCCATTTTGAGCTAATATTGTAGCTATTTTGATATGATTACTTGTTTCATTAGCTACAATACCTATGGTGGGTTTTTCTTTAAGACATTTTTGTAAATTATTATAAAAAATAATTTTTTTATTTTCTTTTTCTAAATCTTTTCTTTTTGTATAAACAATTACCTGAATGTTTGATAACGTTAATAGATTTTTTACGTGTCTTTTACCAATTGATCCATATCCGACAACAAGTACTTTGATCATTTTTTATAGAGAAATTTTATCAAAAATAAGGATTGCTTTTTAAATTTTATAATTTGTATTTACTAAAAAGTAAGAAATATTGTTATAATTGGTATAAAAAAGATAAACATGAAACCCAATGTTTTATTACTAATTATTGATTCATTTAGAACTGATAAATTCTATGGTGATAAGAATATTTCAACACCAAATATTGATTATCTTATTAAGCAGGGAACTTATTTCTCACAAACTATTAGCGCTGCTGATGCAACTCTTCTATCTTGGTCTAGTATTTTTACAGGACTATATCCGTTTAAAACAGGTATAAGATCTACCAGTTTTAATAAACTTAATTCTGATATTCCTACTTTATTCAAAATTTTTAAAACATATGATTATAATTTCTATGGATATGTGCCTAAAATAGGTAATATTATAGGTCTTTATCCCAATTTTATTAATGATGATTCATTTTATGAACCATACAAAAATCTCTTTGAAGGAAATGGAAAATCTTTAAGCAATAAAATTTTTGAAACATTAGAAAATGAGGTAAAAGAACCATGGTTCTTTTTTGTACATCTTTATGATTTACATGATCCTATGATTATACCTAAATTCTTTAATGATAAAAAATTTGGTCATACTCAATATGAAAAACAAGTTTCTGCTATTGATAACTGGATAGGCCAATTAGTTAAAAAAATAGATTTTAAAAATACTTTATTGATTGTGACTGCTGATCATGGAAAATATATTAAAACTTTAACACCTGATAATGTCAGTAACTTTGAATCAAATCCAGAAATACAGAGAGCCTTATCTAAAATTGGAAATTGTATTCCTAAAATTTTACATCCATTAAAAGATAAAGTTTTTTTCTTTATGGAAGCTATGTCACAAAAGAAAAAAATGAATATGATTAAAAAATTACATCTTAATGAACATGAAAAAATCTCTTTATTATCTGGTAGATTTGATATTGATCACTATCTATATGATGACAAAGTTAGAATTCCTTTATTATTTACAGGATATGGCGTAGCAAAAAATAAAATTATTTCTCAACAAACTCGTTCAGTTGATATTTTCCCTACAATTTCTGAAATTACTGGTGCAGTTTTACAAGATGAACATATTGATGGCCAAAGTCTAACGCCACTAATTGCTGATAAACTTTTAGAAGAAAAACCTGCATATATTGAAAGTAATCCTTTGGTAATACTTGATTCTAATGATGTTGTTGGAATTCGAACCTCTTTTTACAAATATTTTAGAGATGTGGATGATTCTAGAAAAAGCGTTCATTTGTATGATCTAAAAAATGATTCAAAAGAAACAAAAAATCTGGCAAATTCTATGCCTGAAATCGTTAAAAAAATGGAATTAATACTTCAAGAAATCAAATTTAATTGGAATCCTTCTAAAATTGAATCAAATAATGAAGAAACAAAATTAATTGAAGATGAATTAAAGAAACTGGGTTACATGTAACATTAGATTAATAAAAAATCATTTTTTAAGTTATTTATGGATTTTCCAAAAGATTTCAATATAGTTTTGATTAACATTGATGGATTTCGTCGTGATAAAATTGAATTATGTTCAACTTTAAATGAGTTAAAAGAACAAAGTTATTACTTTTCAAATATTTGTACAGTTGCACCCTATACCTTTGCTTCACTTCATTCTGTTTTCTCTGGAACATATCCTTCAAAAAATGGAGTTAATGCATATTATCATTCTTTAAAATTTAAAAAAAATGAATTTAAAACTATTCCAGAATTATTAAAAAAAGCAGGATATTATACTAGTTGTGATGTAATTAGTAAACTTGTGATTCCAAATATTGGTTTTGATGACTGGAATGTTTTTGATGAAAATGTTATTGATTTTAATTCTAGACATAAGAACATGATTACTAGATTATCAAAAAAAGATAAATTTTTCTTGTTTCTTCATTATACGGACACACACAAACATCTAGTTAGGGAGATAGTTTCTAAACATAAACAAGATTCGGATGATGACGACTATTTTAAATCACAAAAAGAAAATATTAAAAGATTTGATTCACTTCTTCCTTCATGCGATGAATATGTTTCTACAATTATTCAAACTTTAAAAGATACTGGAATTTACGATAAAACTATTATAATATTTTTTTCTGATCATGGAACTAGTATTGGTGAAAAAAAAGGTGAAAAATTTTATGGTGTATATGTTTATGATTATACGGCTAACGTTTTTTGTATTATAAAAATTCCTAATCATAAACCAAAAATTATTAAAAATCAATGTAGTACAATTGATATTTTTCCTACTATTGCAGAAATTATACAACATCCATTAGAAAATGAGTTTTCTAATGTTCAAGGTAAAAGTCTTTTTTCATTGATTGATAGCCCTGAAAATCGTGATGTATTTATTGAAACAGGGGGTCTTTACGGTCCATGGCCATCTCCAACAAAGCATAATATTTTTTGTATCAAATCTAATAATAAAAAATTAATTTATAATGATATTCCTGAATCTTGGGAATTTTATGATTTACTTAATGATTCTTCTGAACAAGAAAATATTTATGATGAATCATCTGATGAGATAAAATTAATGAAAAATAAATTAATTACCCACATGAAAGAAAATAATATTTATACTAAAATTACTTCTAATTAATTGAATTCATTTAATGCTTAACCACACTTACAATTGAATATAATATTGTGGCTGTTAACATTAGTATTGTACCCATTATGACTCCGCCTATTCCAACTAATGCAATATTTGTTATTACTGCTCCTTGATCAGAATAAATTTGAATTGTCCATACTCCGAATGCAAGACCTACTAGTAAAAAAATAATTCCTGGTATGCCGTAAAATACTAGAGGGCGTTCAATTGCCACATATTTTAGAGTACTTAAAATCACTGACGATCCATGACTAATTGGATTATGTGTTGATGTATCGCCTTCATACAAAATGGTGATTGGTACTTCGGTAATTATGAAACCAGCTTTTTGTGTTTTAATTAATATCTCTGTAGAAATACCCATTCCTGATTCTTTTGGTTGAATCTCTTTTAAAATTTTTTTACTGTACGCTCTAAATCCACTTTGTGAATCTGTAATTTTTGTCCCTCCTGTAACATTTGTTAATTTTGTAATTGCTTTTATTCCAATTTCCCTATATTTTGGAATTTCTTGATTATTGTTCAAAAATCTAGACCCAATTACAATATCTGCAATGTTGTTTTTAATTGGTTCTAAAATTGCATTGATATCCTCAATTCTATGTTGACCATCTGCATCAAATGTAACTAAAATATCTGCGTTTATTTCACGTGCTTTTAAAAAAATACTTTTTATCGCTGAACCGTATCCTAAATTTTTTTCATGTTCAATAACCGTCGCACCTAACTCCTTTGCAATTTTTCCTGTTAAATCATTAGAACCATCATTACACACAATTATGTTTTGAGATATTTTTTTTAACTTAATTAAAAGACTTGCTATATTTTTTTCTTCATTATATGCCGGAATCCCTATAATTATTTTCATATTTTCGATTTTACTAATGACCTTTTAAAGTTGTAGTAGAAATTTTATTCTTCTAGTCTAGATTTAATAAAATCTATTGATTTTACAGGTGTTGGATCTGTTTTAGATATTATTGCTTTGTAAATTGATGTATAGTCTAATAGATAGATTAAATGCATTAATTTAGATAAAATATTACCTTTTATTGATAATACTTCTTTGTATTCTATTTTATTGTTATCAAAATAAATTTTAAGAACCTTCCATCTTTCTTTTGTTTTTATATTATCATTATCACCTTGTAACAATATTGGAAAAACTTGTGATTCATTTTCCCATGCTACTATTCCATTATGTGAAGCTTCTACTACATCTTCTACCATTGCATGCATTTTTGCATTTTCTTGTAATGAATTTTTAAATCTAATTGCTGCAGCTTGTAATCCCCATGGATAATAGATTAAAGGAATTCCAGAAATTTCTTTTGCTAACTTTAGTGATTGATTAGAATCAGTTAAATTATTTGATGATATTTGGTTTTCTAATTGTTTTATATTTTCTAACGATTCAATTATTTCTTCTTTTTTAATGGGAATAATAAATTCTAATATTTTTAACATTGAATAGATAAAACTGACTAAAGAAGCTCTTGGCGAATTATATTCTTTAATTTTTCTATATTCTATTTTATTTTCATTACAAATTTGTTCAATTTTTCCGCCTGAAGAAACTGCAATTAAATTACAATCTAAAGATTTTGCTTGATCTAAAATAGATAATGCCTCTGATGTATTTCCTGAAACACTGGTGATGATTACTAAAGAATTTTTATCCACAGTTTTTGGTAATGCATACCCCTTTACCACTGTAATATGCATTTTTGTTTGTGATAATATTGCTGAAAAAATATCTCCGATAGACCCTGATCCGCCCATTCCTGCAAAAACTATGTGATCTATATTTTGATATTTTAGTGATTGTAAATTTTCTTCATATGCCTTTCTACCAATTTTTGACCATTCATCATAAACTGCATACATTTCTTTTTTATCCACTTTTTTAAGATCTAATTTTGTAATCAATTGAAATACCTTATTTTTTTAGAATATAATGTTTAAAGAATATAATGTTTAAAGAATAAGCATTTTAAAAATTACAAATTTCTCTATTTTTTGATTATTTCGTTAAAATAAGGGGATTAATTAGAAAAATTATGAGTAATTCGGTAGAAGTTAATTCTTCTCTTAGAACAGTTGAATGGAAAAATAATAAAGTCATAATGATTGAACAAACCAAATTACCTAATGAATTAATTTTTGTAGAATATGATGATTTTAATCAAGTTGCAAACGCTATCAAAACTTTGATAGTTAGAGGTGCTCCTGCAATTGGAGTATCTGGTGCATTTGGATTAGGATTGGCTGCTTTACAAAGTAAAGCAATAAAAAAAGAGGAATTACTATCCGATTTAGAAGATGCACGAAAAATTCTTTTTGCAACTAGACCTACTGCTGTAAATTTAGGTTGGGGATTAGAAAAAATTATGAATGTTGCAAAAACTGGAGAATCTGCAGAACAGATTAGGGAATTAGTAATTTCTACTGCTAAGAGAATGGCAGATGAAGATATTGAAATTAACAAAATCATGGGAAAGAATGGTGCACCTCTTTTTGATAATAATGATACAATAATGACTCATTGTAATGCCGGTGCTTTAGCTACCGTTGCATACGGAACTGCATTAGGTGTAATTAGAGCAACTAGAGAAAGTGGAAAAAATGTTAAAGTAATTGCTACTGAAACAAGACCAATTCAACAAGGTTCAAGATTAACTGCTTTTGAGTTAAAACATGATGGATTTGATGTTAGTTTAATTCCTGATACTGCAGTTGGATATTCCATGGCAAATGGATTGATAAACAAAGTTGTAGTGGGTGCTGATAGAATTGTAAAAACTGGTCATGTTTTTAATAAAATTGGAACTTACCAAGTAGCAACAATGGCAAAGCAACATGGAATTCCATTTTATGTTGCAGCACCACTATCTACTATTGATATGGAAACTAAAGCAGAAGATGTTGTCATTGAAATGCGAGATGGATCTGAGGTTACAGGAATTGGTGATAAAAAGACTGCACCTGATGGTATCGGCGTTATCAATCCGGCATTTGATATGACTCCTCCTGAATTAATTGCAGGAATTATTACTGAAAAGGGTGTGGCTGTAGCCCCATATGAGGAATCTATTCTAAAATTATTTAAAGTAGATAATTGAAATTTATAGAAAATAAAAGTATATAGTTGAATTGAAATAATATATTAAAAGTTGGTTCAGCTTTCTCTTCTTTATGAATCCAATAAAAAATCTATTATTATTTTAATTATAATTTTTGTATCTTCCTATAGCTTTCTTTCATTCAATTTAGATGGGCAAGGAATAGATGTCGATGAATGGTTTCATCATGGTTATGCGATGGCTGTTTTTGATTTAATCAAAGAAGGTGAATTTTCAGATTCTTGTATAACTCTTCAGGGAAATTGTGAAAAAATTGATTTGTCTTGTACGGGAGACATTTACCATATAGGATCAGGAGGAATAATAAAACAAATTCTTGTAGGTACAGGAGATCACTGGTTCTCTGACTCTGAGAGAGTTTATTACACATCTACTGATCTACCTTGTCGTCCCATTCAATATGATTTAGATGTTCGCGGAATTAACACGCCAACACAACCAGAACTTTCAGCTGCAAGATTTTTTTCACCTATATTTGGTTCTCTTACTGTAGTTATCTCATTTTTAATTGGAAATATGCTTTTTAATAGATTTGTTGGAATTTCATTTGCTACCACCATTATGTTCCATGGTCTTTGGATACACTATAGTAGAATTTTACTTCCAGAAGTTTTTCAAAATTTTTTTATGATCTTAGCAATCTTTCTCTTACTGTTATCGATTAAAAAAGAAAAAATTAATTTCAAATTTTTTCTTTTAGCATCATTTACTTTCGCTTTAGCCGTAAACACTAAAATTACTGCATTAGAAATTTTTCCTTTTTTGATTGTTATAATATTTTTTAGGGCTTTTATTGGTAGTAAAATAGAATTTTCAAAAATTATACATAAGAAAAATTTAATAAAATCAATTGGTTTAATTTCAATATTTTTTAGTATATTTTTTGTTTCACTTTTAGTTACATTCCCATATTATTGGCCAGATCCGATTGGACAGATAGAATTACAAATTAACTCTTTAGATTCAGAAAATTATCCTACTCTTACAACTAATATTGATGCAAAAAAAATATTTTTACCTTTTATTGAAAGTGTAACAATTGCACCAGTCATAGAATTGTATTATTACATATTTTTACCCGAAGAAATTCCGGATTCTTTAAACCAAGGACACACTTTCACTAGTATTCCTTTATCTTTATTTTTTATTATAGGCTTAGTCTATATTATTTGGAAAATTAAAACTAAAAAAATAATTTTTGAAGAATTGATAATTTTTGGTTGGTATCTAAGTGTATACTTAACCCTAACACCACTTCTTGAGTCATATAGTTCAACTAAACAATTCCTTCCAATAATTTTTCCAATGGCATTAATTATGTCATATGGATTATGGCGTTTTATAGAAAATTTTTCTTATAAAAAAATAAAAATTTTCTTTTTTAGTTTAACATTATTCATTCATTCAATTACATTCCTAATATTTTGGAAAATGATTTATTTTGAACCTTTCAGCGTTTGGGCTCTACCGATGACTCCATTTTTTAATTTTAGGGAGGCAATGTTAAATCCAATTATATTATATTCGGGAATATCTTTTTTAATTATTTTTTCTATATTGTTTATATGCAAAAAATATTTGCTGATAAAAAAAGTATAAACCCTAAGAAAAATTTATTCTAGTCTTAAAAATTAAATATTGTAGTGGTAGTAATAAATAAGAACTGGTAAAAACTATTGCAAATAGAATATGATTTTTTTAAGTAATTTGTTTTTATTGGTGAAAATTAATTGAAAACATCAAATTTCTTTGGAAAAAATTTTTTTATAATTTTAATTATAGCTATTGGTATTTATTCTATTTTTTTAATTTATTCTGATTTTAATACTGTTATCAATAATTCTTTAACTTTCAATTTTATTTTTATTCCCTTAATTTTATTAACAATTTTTTCTAGTTGGATGTTTTTATTTATAAGATGGACTTTATTGTTGAAAAATTCTAGTATTAAAATCCCTTTTAAAGATAATCTTTTAATTTATCTTGCAGGATTTACATTTTCAATTTCTCCTGCAAAATCAGGAGAATGGATAAAATCTATATTTTTAAAAAATAAATTTAATATTGATAAATCTACTTCTATACCAATAATATTTGTAGAAAGATTTTATGATGTTTTAGCTTTAATTATTTTAATTCTTTTTGGACTCAGTTTTTTGGGATTTGAGTTTTTACCTATTGTAATTTTATGTGTAGGGCTACTTTTTTCAATTTTATTTTTAATTTATTCAAAATCTAAATTTAATTATTTTATTAGATTTGCTTCTAAATTCAAATTTTTACAAAAATTCATTACTCCATTAGAGAATTCACATGAAATTATTCGTAAATCTATTACGCCTAAAACTTTTCTAATTTCTACGTCTCTTACTATTTTTTATCGTTTAATTGAAGCATTATCCGTATATTTCGTATTTTTAGGATTTGGAATAGACCTAATTTCATATTTTGAATTAACATACATGTATTCTGCATCTATAATTTTAGGATCTATATCCATGATTCCTGGAGGACTTGGAGTAACAGAAGGTAGTTTAGCTAGCTTAATCTCTTCTCAAGGAATTGCTTTTTCAAGTGCCCTTGTATTGGTAATAATTATTAGATTCTTTACATTGTGGTTTGGCGTTATTGTAGGTTTTATTGCGTTAAAACTTAGTGGTGCATTAAATGTTAATAATCATTAATTTTAAAATTATTATATTTTAAATTAAATAATATCATACAAGTTGAGTCATCTGTTCAACCTCTTGCAATAACAATGGATATATTTTAAATTTTGTTTCCCATCTTCCGACAAAAATTGTTTCCCAACTCCAAGTTTTACCATCTGTAGCTATAATTTTATTCTCATATGAATATATTTTATCACTTTCTTGTAACTGAGAATCATTTGAAAAATAATGTTTCCATGCAAATTTGAAAGTCTCTGTTTTTATTGAATTATCGTTGTCTCTAGTTGTTAACAAGAATACATTCCATTTCACTAAATCTTGTATTAATTCCGTTTTATTTTTATAATCTTTTTTAGATTCTAAATAATTTACAAATAATAACATGTCCTCTTTAAGTTTATTCTCATCCCATGCTAATTTTGCCCATGCCGCTTCATCTATGGGCCAATAAATCTCTCCTAGATCAGGATCATGAAAATTCCAACCTTTTCCTGAATACCCATCTTCAATATATTTTGAAACAATTTCATATTGTTCTGAAAAAATTGTTTTTTCCGTTTTACAAAAGTCAATAAATATGTCGTAAAAATTTATGAATGTTAAATTATGTGTTTTTTGATAAAATTTTGAAATAAATTCTAATATTCCCATATTTTGAAAAACAACCATCAACCAAGAATACAAAAACATCTCCTTTAGATCTTCAAGAGTATATGAAAAAGCACCGATAGCAATTTCTTCATATTCCGGAATTCCACGATTTGTAACATCTGAGTGCCAAAGAAATATTGGAGATCTAATTGTTTTGATTTTATGTTGTTCTACATAAGTTGGTTCAGCCATTGGTGCATTTGGGAAAACACCACAATTATGTATTAAAAGATGATCTACTTTAGTATCGGAAACAATTACCTCTAATCCTTTCTTAAAATTTTCTAGAGTTTCACCTGGTAACCCTCTAATTATTTCTGTATATGTTGGTAATCCTGCATTACGAAATGATTCTGTAAGTTCAGAAAACTTATCAAATTTTATGTTTGCTCGTTTTATTATTTTTAATGTTGCAGGATCTAATGATTGTAGTGACAATGTAACTGCACGAAGTAAA
>Ga0308019_10000569_pt1 | contig 23059 bp, 16 predicted proteins | sample Neamet284_FD_203135 | JGI IMG/M metagenome (GOLD analysis project Ga0308019, IMG submission 203135) | Marine microbial communities from water near the shore, Antarctic Ocean - #284 | ecosystem: Environmental > Aquatic > Marine > Unclassified | place: Southern Ocean | collected 2014-10-01 | reverse complement strand
GTCGGAGAAACGGTTGCATGGTCTGAAGATTTTGCTTGTCCAGACCACGGGGCATTTATGCCCGAACTTTCACCCCGCGTTTTCTCCTTCAATTCCCCCCTCGGTGCATGTAGTGTATGCCAAGGCCTAGGAGTCGAGCGTCAATTCAATATCGAACTCATCATCGATGGGACACTAACTGTTTCCAATGGTTGCGTTCGACCTTGGCGTCAATCGATGTCTCCTTCTTGGTATCGCCGCCTTCTCGAACAAGTGTGCGAGCATTATGGGGTTTCAAGAAACACCCCTTTTGAATTACTCAGTGATGATGACAAAGATATCCTTCTCAATGGCTCAGGCTCCACAATAATCAACTTCCATTTTGAATCGGATAATGGTTCGATTTACAAAATGAATCGCCCATGGGAAGGCATCATTGCTCGTCTACAGAAAACCTACACAGAAACAACCTCTGAGCGAACCCGCAGCCGTCTCATCAGTTGTATGACCGACCTTGATTGCTCTGAGTGTGGTGGGGAAAAACTCAACGCTGCAGCGCGATATGTTTCAGTTGGAGGTATACGTTTACCCGAAGTCAGCCGCTGCTCGGTTCACGATTCACTTGCACTTATTCGAGCATGGCAACCGAATGGTGAAGGAGCACCCGAAAATTTCGCGGACGTTCTTGAAGTTCTTGATGAACGTAGCCTTTTCATTGGAAAAGATATTCTCAAAGAAATCGAAAACCGGCTCGGGTTCCTCGATAGTGTAGGCCTCGATTACCTCACCCTCGACCGTAAAGCCAACACTCTTTCCGGTGGCGAAAGTCAACGAATACGCCTTGCAACACAGATCGGTAGTAGACTTACAGGTGTAATGTATGTACTTGATGAACCATCTATCGGCCTCCATCAACGCGACAACGCGCGCCTTCTGGCAACCCTGCGCGAACTCAGTGACCTAGGAAACACACTCATTGTTGTTGAACACGATGAAGAAACCCTCCGCCAAGCTGATTGGCTATGCGATTTGGGCCCAGGTGCTGGATTGGAAGGCGGAATGGTTGTTGCAAATGGCCCACCAGAGGTAGCAATGAACACTGAAGAATCCGTTACCGGGGCATTTTTGAGCGGAAGACGTTCAATTGCTACCCCTGAAAAGCGAAGAAAACCAAGTAAAAAATGGATTACAATAAAGGGCGCCCAACACAACAACCTCCAATCAATCCATGCAAAATTCCCAATCGGTTGCATGACTGCAATTACGGGTGTTTCGGGTTCTGGAAAATCGTCACTTGTTTCTGGCATTCTCGCCCCCGCTTTACAACGCCACCTCCATAATTCAGATACGATTGCCGGAAAGCATACCAGTCTCAAAGGCCTTGAACATGTCGATAAAGCCATCATCATTGACCAATCTCCAATTGGGCGAACACCACGTTCAAACCCAGCGACCTACACCAAAGTGTTCGATGAGATACGTATTCTGTTTTCGAAAACCACACTTGCAAAAGAGCGCGGCTATACACCAGGCCATTTCAGTTTCAACGTCAAAGGCGGCCGCTGCGAGTTATGCAAAGGGGCAGGGTCGATGAAATTAGAAATGAATTTCTTACCTGATGTTTGGATTACATGCGATGTATGCCAAGGCCTTCGCTATACACGAGAATGCCTCGAAGTTTCCTGGAAAGGCAAGAACATCAACGACATTCTCCAAATGCCAATTGGTGAAGCGGTCGTCTTTTTCGAAAACCACCGCAAAATCTTCCGAACCCTCGACACACTCCGAGCAGTCGGACTATCTTATGTCCGCCTTGGTCAACCAGCAACCACTCTTTCGGGCGGAGAGGCACAACGAGTCAAACTTGCAAGCGAATTACGCCGACCTCCGAACAAACACACGGTTTACATTCTGGATGAACCGACCACAGGCCTGTCTTTTTCAGATGTGGAATTACTCATCAATGTTCTTTTGGAATTGAGGTCAAAAGGCCACAGCGTGATTGTAATCGAACATCATTTAGATGTCATCAAATCCGCAGATTGGGTGATTGACCTTGGCCCCGAGGGCGGAGAACGAGGCGGAATGATTCTCGCACAAGGCACCCCTGAGGATGTTGCAGCAAGCCAAGAGAGCTTTACAGGACAATATTTGGCTAAACTTCTCAGTTGAACCTTCCGTATTGTTCAAAGAGCGTAGTCGACGGCCTTCTTTACGCCCCCGTAGGGGGCGGGTGTACTTCCATGGCTGTAACACGAGTAGAAGTGACGCCGAAACAAGGCGAAGGGATGCGAGACGTTCGCGGCGATGTCGTCCGCCGGCAATTGATGGCGGACCACAATATCAAGGTCGAAGAGGTTCGGTCGATCAATGGTTTCTTGATTCACTCCGAACTTGAAAAAACCGAAATCGCCGAACGCGTGAACGACCTCTTTTGTGACCCAATCATCGAGAACGCCCTCACCGACATCCTCTTCCTCTCCTCGGCTGAACATTTCCCAAATATCCCATCAACCGTTATTACCATTGGATTCAAACCCGGCGTTACTGATAATCCAGGCAGCGCTGCATACGATGGTTTCAAGACTATTTTTTCACAACACGAACATAGAAACGTAGCCTCAATTTCAACCTATCACACCTACGTCTTTTTCGGTCTTCCCGACGGAGTGTCCACTGAATGGCTTGCATCAACACTTCACAATAACCTCATTCAACGCGCTGTAACAGCAGATGCAGCGGCGTGTTCAAACGCCGACTGGCCAGCAATCGACTATCCTGAAAAACCACCACAAACCCTTACTCCACCACAGAGAATGGACCTCGAAATTCCAGATGAAGAACTTCTCTCACTCTCTGAAAGCGGACTTCTTGCTTTAAATCTCGAGGAAATGCAAACGATTCAATCCCACTACCGCGATGAAAAAGTTCGTCAAGAGCGTACTGCCGTTGGAATCATTCCCGACGCCCCCACAGATGTCGAACTCGAATGCCTTGCCCAAACATGGAGCGAACACTGCAAACACAAAATTTTTGCTTCAAAAATACACCACATCGATTCTGAAACTGGTGAAGACACAATCATCGATTCCATCTTCAAAACCCACATCATGAAACCGACTCATGACCTCCAAAAAGAAGTCGATTGGCTTCTTTCGGTCTTCCACGATAATTCTGGCGTCATTGCTTGGAATGAAGATTGGAGTGTTTGCATGAAAGCCGAAACTCACAATTCCCCTTCTGCACTCGACCCCTATGGTGGTGCTATGACAGGCATTGTTGGCGTTAATCGAGACATTCTCGGTACGGGCCTGGGTGCACGGCCAATCGCAAACACAGATGTGTTTTGTTTCGGGCCACCAGACTGGGAGGGAGAACTCCCAGACAACCTCTTCCATCCATCTCGTGTTTTCAGAGGCGTTCACGCTGGAGTCCGAGTCGGTGGAAACGAATCAGGAATTCCGACGGTCAACGGAGCAATCGTTTTCGACGACCGCTATATTGGAAAACCTCTCGTTTATTGTGGAACAATTGGAATAATGCCAAGAAAGTTACCCGATGGCAGAGAATCCCACATCAAAACACCAACCGCTGGCGACATCGTCTACATGGTTGGAGGGAGAGTTGGCTACGACGGAATTCACGGTGCAACCTTTTCGTCACTTGAACTCACTGAAGAATCACCGTCCAGTGCAGTACAGATTGGAGACCCAATCACCCAAAAGAAAATGGTTGACATGGTCCTTGAAGCAAGGGATGCCGGATTGATTTCCTGCATCACTGATAACGGAGCTGGTGGACTGTCATCTTCGATTGGGGAAATGGCAACATATACCGATGGATGTGAAATTGATCTTGCAAAAGTTCCTTTGAAGCAAGCCGGGCTATCAGCTTGGGAAATTCTTGTTTCAGAGAGTCAAGAACGAATGACAATTTCGGTCAAGCCAGAGGATTGCGCTGCCTTTGATGCAATGGCACAACTTCACGAAGTCGAAGCAACACCTGTTGCGACTTTTACCAATACAGGAATGTTCCACGTCAAATATGGCGAGGATACAGTAGCATATCTTTCGATAGACTTCCTTCACGATGGCGTTCCTCAACTCCAACTCGAATCCGAATGGCATACACCGACTCCCGAACTTTTCACCCCAGAATCAATTCCGCTATCAGAACAAGCTGGCCATTCACCTCTCTTGTTGCGAATGCTGGCTCGACCAAACATCGCTTCGAAAGAAACTTGGGTCCGCCAATACGACCATGAAGTGATTGCTCAAACAGTGATCAAACCTTTCGTTGGTGTTGAACGTGATGGCCCCGGTGATGCAGGCGTGATCGCTCCGATTCATGGAGACCCACGTGGCTTGGTAATTTCTTGTGGAATCGCTCCGAGATATTCTGATTTAGATGCTGGGGCAATGGCAGCAGCTTCGATCGATGAAGCAGTTCGTAACGCAGTATGCGCCGGAATCAATGTTGACAAAATGGCTGGCCTCGACAATTTTTGTTGGCCCGACTCTATCGAATCGGTCAAAACACCTGATGGTAAATTCAAACTCGCTCAACTTGTTCGAGCAAACCGAGAACTTGAACGAGTATGCAGAGCATACAAACTTCCCTGCGTGTCTGGAAAAGACTCGATGAAAAACGATTATGGAACGGGTGAAAAGAAGATTTCAATTCCCCCAACCCTGCTCTATTCAGTCTTTGGCGACCAACCAGATGTACGGTTTACGGCCACCAGCGATTTCAAAAACGCAGGTGAAAAAGTCTACCTTGTTGGCGTATCAAAAGAAGAATTAGGCGCATCTGAGATTGCATTCATGCTTCGCGACAGTGGTGAAGCAGCAGGCATCGGGGGCCAGGTTCCTTTGCTTCCAAACCCAGAGATAAACATCACAACCTATCGGGCGCTTTCCACAGCTATTCAAGCCGGACTCATTCGAACAGCCCACGATTGTTCAGAGGGTGGTGTTGCAGTAGCAGCGGCAGAGATGTGTATTGGCGGAAGAGTTGGCGCCGACATCGACATCGATGGTACAGGAGATGCGAGCGTTTGGTCTCGTCTTTGGGGCGAATCCCTCGGTCGATTTTTAGTCGGCGTTCAGCCAGAAGACGAAGCCGATTTCATCGAATGGATGGCAGGCCACCCAATCACAATGCTCGGCACAGTTACCGATTCAGAAAACCTCACAGTTTCAGATGGTTATGACGTTCTTATTGACGTTGATACCGCAGCAATGGTAGAGGCGTGGCAACACACACTCGACATGACAGGAGGTGTTGCTTGATGGCTGCACCAAAAGTAGCCGTATTGTTTGGTTTCGGTATCAATTGCGACCACGAAACTGCAGCCGTATTCAATTTGGTTGGAGGAGATGCTGAACGAGTACATGTGAATAATTTCGTATCCGGAAGACGTAGCCTTGACGATTTTGAAATCCTTGCTGTTCCCGGCGGGTTTTCATTCGGCGACCACCTTGGAAGTGGTCGATTGATGGGCAACAGAATGCGCTTCGCACTTCGAGAACAATTGCATGCATTTGTCGCAGCAGGAAAACCAATCATCGGAATTTGTAACGGTTTTCAAGTTCTTGTAAAAACCGGGCTTCTTCCCGGGCCTGACGTGCAAAACCCCCTTCCGGATTTTGTCCAAAGAGCAAGCCTAACACTCAATGATTCAGGAAGATATGAAGACCGTTGGGTAACCCTTGAATTTGATGCTGATAGCCCATGCATTTGGACCAAAGACATTCAACGAATCGATTGTCCGGTCCGTCATGGAGAAGGAAAATTCGTCATGCCAGCGACGACCGATTTCGACACCCTTGCTGCAAATCACCAACTTACCGTTCGATATGTAGACCCTTCAACCCCCGTCGGCCAAGGCATGACCGACAAACCACTCCCCTTCCCCCTTTCACCAAATGGAAGTATGCGAAACATTGCAGGAATTTGTGATGCTACTGGTTTGGTATTCGGATTAATGCCACATCCTGAAGCGGTTTATGCCAAATGGCTTCACCCCGACCATACTCGGAAAAATGCACCAGGTCCACTTACCAGCGACGTACTTGGGGAATGGGAAGGCGAAGGACTCCAAATATTCCGTAATGCTGTTGAATATGTTTTGGGAAATCGATGATATGATGTCACAAACGCAAAGGATCACACATATCGATTCTCTACGGGGGGCAGCAGTACTTTTGATGGTCATGGTTCATGCTGCAGCTACTTGGAACCCTTTTCAAAACCCCCAACTCTCTATTTTAGCCTATGTTGTATCGGGACTTGGAGGGTTAGCAGCTCCCTTATTTGTCACCTTATTTGGATGGGGTATTGTTCGAAGTCAACTGTCAATGAAACAAAGAATATTTCAAGCAATGTTTCTTTTTACAGCCCAACTTTTGGTAAATTTAACATCACCCCACCTCTTTAATCCATTAACACCCGGCATACTTTCACTGATGGGACTTGTAACACTCCTTTTCCCATCTTTTACATATCTGATAAAGGCCTATGGAACGCGCCCCTTAGCGATTACAATCCTCCTGATTTTTACATTACAGAACTTGTATCCAGAACTTCAAGGTATAGGGCAATGGTCGGATAGAGTGAACGATGAAAACCTCTCTCTCATCATTTCAAATTTATTATTCACTGGAACGTACCCCCTCTTCCCTTGGCTTGCTTTCGTTTTGCTTGGGGCAACAATCTCAGTACATCATTCCTCTTCGAATGCAACATTACCATCTTCTTCTTTGACAAAAATCGGCCTGAGTTTTGGCTTGTTATTTTGTAGTTCCACCTTCTTGTATTCACAACACACAGGAAAATTATGGGCACACCCAACCGCTGATGCATATCTAACATTCTTTCCAGCAAATTCAGCATTTATCATCGCAGCATTTACCGGAGTTCTCTTAATTTGGTATCTTATTCAGGCGTATGAATTTCAATTCCTCAATAGTACTGGCAAAATATCATTAACAATTTACTTGATTCACTTCATCCCTCTTTCCCTCATGCACCAATACGATGAAACGTATCAATGGGGCCTCACACTCTCTTCTACCATTGTACTGCTCTATACTTTCTCATGGATACCAATTTCAGCAATCTGGTTGAAATATTGGCCACGGGTAAACGTCGAGACAATACTCCGAGGAATACGTAAATCACTCTAAAACAGCAAAACTTCAGCCACTGTTGTGTTGATTTCTGAGCCGGTTCCTGCACCGATTCCTGCAACAATATTTCGAGATTTAAAACATATTTTAGTCCAATTTACCAGTTTGCACACCCCACATCCGAGCATAGATGTGGTTCTCTTTGACCAATTCTTCATGCGTCCCATCTTCAACTACGGCCCCATGTTCAAGAACGAGAATTCGGTCAGCATTCCGTATTGTTGAAAGCCTATGCGCGATAATAACCGTCGTTCTATCTTTAGAAACTTTAGAAATTGAACGCTGTAATGCCGCTTCGGTTTCGTTATCAACTGCAGATGTTGCTTCATCAAGAAGCAGAAGTGGAGCGTCCTTCAAGACTGCCCGAGCGATGGCTAATCGTTGACGTTGGCCGCCAGAAAGCCGATGACCCCCTTCTCCGACAAGGGTTTGCCAACCATCAGGGAGCCCCTCGATAAATTCCACCGCTTCAGCCACAAATGCCGCCTCATGAACTTCTTCATCGGCTGCACTCATTCGCCCATAGCGTATATTTTCCAATATGGTTGTAGGAAAGAGAGTAATGTGCTGATCGACCAAAGCCATTGAAGAACGCAATCGGTTCAAATCCCAGTCTTTTATTGGTTTCCCAGCCCACGAAACCGTTCCATTGCTTGGCTCTGCAAAGCGTAGAAGCAATCGCATAAGTGTTGTTTTACCGGCACCTGTTGACCCCACGATACCCGTAGTTTTTCCTGCACTTAACGTGAGAGAGAGCGCTGAAAAAACATTTTCACGACCAACATAGGCGAAATCAACAGAATCAAACACGATGTCAGAAGTTGAGACCGCTTCAGGCGCTGGAGCGTAATCCCCTTGCAACACTTCAGTCGGCGACGAAAGAACATTGAAAATACGAGTCGAAGAAGCCATGGCTCTTTGGTACAAATCGAATGTTTCCCCCAGACGGGTAAGCGGCCAAAGTAATCGTTGCGTCATGAAGACCAATACCGAATAGGCGCCAACGGCCAAACCCCCCTCTAAGGTCATCCAACCCCCCAACAATAGTGTAGCCGTGAAACCACACAAAATTGCCATTCGAATAAGAGGGGTAAAGGCAGCAGAGAGACGAATCGCTTCACGGTTCGCTTCACGGTATTGATTGCTCAAGACTTCAACCCGCTTCATTTCCCGTTCTTCTGCAGTAAACGATTGGATGGTTGACATCCCAGACAAATCATTCTCCAGTAACGCATTCATAGCTCCCGCAGATTTCCGAACTTCTGCATACCGTGGCTCAAGACTTCGCTGGTATCGAAACGACCCCCAAACAATAATTGGGATAGGAAGGACAGCAAATAAGGCGACCTTCCACGAAATGAGTAAGAATACGCTACCGACGACAACTACGGTTGTACTAACTTGCAACAAGTCATTTGCACCCTTGTCGAGAAACCGCTCTAATTGATTGACATCGTCGTTTAGAATAGCCAAGACATCACCTTTTTGACGTTCATCAAACCACCCCATACCTTGTTTCTGAACATGGTCGAATGTATCAAGTCGCAATTCATGCTGAACGGTCTGAGCCAGATTCCTCCAGAGGATACCATAGAAATATTCGAACAGTGATTCCAGCCCCCAAATCGCAAACGTGAGGACAGAGAGGAAGACCAATTGATGCCAAGGATCGATTAAACCGAATGAGGCAATCCACGAATCTTCTTTCAAAACAACAACATCAACAGCCAGCCCAATCAGCAAAGGCGGAGCCAAATCCCAAATCTTGTTGGTAATAGAACACAATGAAGCGAGCCTGATTGTACTTCGGTGGGAGCGCATGTAGGTGAGAAGACGCTTGAATGGACCTTCATCCGACATACCCTGACGACTGCGAAGAGGTATGAGAACTCTATGTCTGCCACCTTCAAACGGTTTCTGTGCGTAACGCCTATGCTGTGTCCGTGGAACGGAGAGGTGGGGATGACATGAGAAGGGCCGACGCTACAACATTGGAATACGTGACCTCGAGCAGTGAAAACACGCGCCATATCACTCTTATTGACCCGGCGAAACAAGACCCAAACACGGCTGCAAATAGGGCCATGGTCGCCGTTGAATGTGGTAGCAGCATGGTCTTTGTCGGAGGCTCTACCGACACACCAGACGAAGTGGTACACGCGACATGTCAAGCCATCCAAGAAGCATTTGAATTGCGAGCATTTGCTTCCAGTCAAGACCCTGAATCGGATGAATCTCAATGGCAAATACCCGTTGTTCTTTTCCCAGGGGGCGCCCATGCACTGTCTCCAGCAGCCGACGCCATCACATTCATGATGCTGATGAATTCAAACACCCGCCGGTTTTTGGTCGGTGAACAAGTCCGTGGCGCACCTTATCTCGAAAAATTTGGTATCGAAGCATTACCAACAGGATATCTTGTTTGTGCACCAGGTGGTAGAGTTGGTGAAATCGGCGAAGCCGAATTAATTCAGCCCAGCGAGGTCGATTTGGTACGTTCATATGCGCTTACAGCACGCATGTTTGGCTTCCACCTCCTCTATCTTGAAGCAGGCAGTGGTGCAGAGACCCAAGTCCATCCACACTTAATCGAAAGTGCGCGTACTGTTGACAACCTCACACTTATTGTTGGTGGCGGTATCCGAACACCAGAACAAGCACTACTTGCTGCACAAGCCGGTGCGGATTGGATTGTCACCGGTACACTTACCGAAGATGCTGCCGATTTACAAGAACTTCGCCAACGAATCGGCGGAATAATTTCTGCATTAAACGCTTGATCAATCTTCGTCGTCAAAGACAACCGGGTCGCCAGAGCCACCAGGGGATGGAGGTCGAGAACCATCGACATCAATTCCTTGTTCGATTTCACTTTCACTTACTTCGAGATGAACACGCCCACCGTCAGCCAACGTAGTCATGTCGTCAGTATCCGGTGTTGAAAGTGTTCGCTTGACATCAGGGGCATTGCTGTAAGCATCCCGTTTCGCTTCTCGCGCATCGTGTGTTCGAACCAAAGAAAGCGAGTCTGCAAAGACACGGCCCACCACTTCACGAGTGCGCTCACCGCGCCGAACCGAATCAAGTTCATGGACCATTGTTTCACGCTGCCCTTCAAGTTCTCGGAATTCTGCGGTTCTGTCTTGTAAAGCAGATTCCATATCAGTAAGTGTGAGGGTAATTTGTTGAATACGCTCGTCTCGTTCAAAGACATCGTTGTGAAGTCGGCGTTCTCGACGACGCAGAGAATCATATTCTCTGTTTCGCTCAAGCAATCGGCGCTTGAGTTCATCGATTTGTTCAACCAAATAGTCGTGTTCTGCTGAAACAGAACGAGGACCTTGCATCACACGCTCAAGTTGTTCTTCTAATTCTCCTAAGCGACCATCTCTGGCATCGAGGAGACCTCGCAAACGATCCGCAATGTCTCGAAGCCTCTGGCGTTCTTCTTCAAGCGCTTTGTTCGCTGCTTGTTCAGCGTCGTTTTGTGCTAATACGGTATTGAGTTGAGCTTTCAAACTTCGAACTTCTTCCGCAGTAACCGAAGTCAGTCCAGCATCAGCAGCCCGTTCAAGTGCTTCTATCATTTGTCCAATTCGCCCTTCCATTTCACCGATGACCTCATCTTGCTGGGTAGTCAACGTGCGTAATTGACCAACCTCAGTCGCCATCGATTCCCGTTCTTCATGTGAAAGAGAAGATTGCTGCGACGCTAATTCTTCGCGAACATCACTCAAGAGGCGCCCAAGATGAATCACTTTTGCCTCACTGTCTTGTAAAGCCGCTTCAGTTTCTCCAAGGCGTGCAACTTCTGGTGCAACCATGTCTTCGCGTTCGGCTAAATCAAGTTCGAGGACACGGAGGCGTTGTTTAACCGAAACCATTTCTTCATTTCGAGCAGCCAGTTCATTCCACGCTATGAGCACTTCTTCAACCAGTTGTTCAACAGGGTATCCTTTGAGCATGCCTTCCAAAGCCGCTCGCTCATCACCTGTTGCGTCACCAATTCGATTGATACCACTAGTTCCGGAAGAGTCGAGGGTCATACAAGCGACTATCGCCGCACAACCACACTTGAACTTTCGCCATCAAAACAAGCCTTAGAGGGCTGGTTTTCTACCCTTTGAAAGTGTCCGGCAATCAGTTGATTGCAGTGAACATGTCATCTGGCATTTCACCAGCGAGTTGGAGAGCACCCGTAGCAACTGCGTTGATTGGCTCATCGACACACCAAACATTGACATCACCGATATCAGATATTTCATCCGCCATTCGAGCAGCAACGCCTTCAATCAAAGAGCCGCCACCAGAGAGGATGATGTTGTTTCGGAGAACCGGTTGGTATTCAGGGTCTGCTTCAGCAACAATTCGCTTGATTGCATTCCCAATTTTAGGAATAATCAATTCACATGCTTCGTGAACAAGGTCACCGATATCGACAATTTGCTTCTTTCCTTCAACGGATAATTCAACCATTGCTTCACGGTCTTCGCCGCCAACGTAGGAAACTTCTTCCTTCCACTTACGAACCATGTCCTTGGTAACTTGAGCACCAGTGTATTTCTTTTGAATGAGTGACATGAGTTCAAGATCCAACCAATCTCCAGCTTCTTGTATGGTTACTTGGTCTTCATCACTCGGGAATGTACCACAGATTCGAGCAATATCAGTCGTTCCTGCACCAATATCGACGACAATTGAACTTGCAATTTCACCAATACCAAAGGCGGTTGCGAATGGCTCGGTAACGACCATGATGGCGTTGACTTGTCCACGGAGCGTAGCAACGAGGTTGGACTTGTCTGTGAACGAAACGTGGCTTGGAGAGCAGATAACACCGTATACTTCATCGAATTCTTCCGGGTCTACAGTTTCTAAGAGGTGGGAGACGAAAGCCTTGGCCGCTGCCAAATTTGCTTCATCATCCTGTGCAACTCCAGCAGCCATAGGGCGGTAGAGGTTACATGCGAGTTTATTCTTGAGGGCCTCGTTTCCAAACAGAACATCTCGTCCGAGGAAATTTCTGGCGATAGGGTCTTTGGGGCGACCGACAACAGTTTCGATTGTGTGACTAACGCCAGCACTTGATGCAATAGTAGATTGATAGGTACCTAGGTCGATTCCAACATATAGACGGTCACTCATATTCTTCACCTTCCGCATTGCGGATGTGATGGCGTGGATGCCATCACCCTTCAAGGTTCACCTTTACATTCGTTGCTGGGTTGGACAAAAACAAGAGCAATTCCGGGCCCTAGTCACTCGTTTTCATCCGTCGATTGCTCCGCGTAGTAACCCACACCGTCTTCAAAAGCCGGTAGAACCTTTCCACCCTCATTTTCTCTCCGAATACTCCAACTTAACTGATACATCAAAACGAAGCCTGCAACGATGCCAATAATCCCCCAACCCAACGCTCGGTTTTGTGAAGCAACGCCTTCTTCGGGTGGATAATACTCTTCATTATTTCCAAGCAATGGATTGTTCCAATGACTGGTAAAAGTGACATCGTCCCTGAGCAGCAGAATGTCGTTCTTTCCTTCAGGTGAAAGATTCCGACTTTGTGCATGAATCTCCACCTGTAACAACTTGCCGCGAATATCCCATAAAGGCAAATCTTTTGGAATATACCACGTACAGGAAAACGTCCCGTTCACCACGTTTTGTTTCAAACAAGATGCTATTGAATACGACCCACCAGAACTTGCATTGTCCAAGACATGGATTTCAGCCCCAGTATCAAACGCGTCGCCATCACCATCCTCAACACTCCACTGAACAAGGAGAGCATCATACCATTCACCACCATCTTCTGGAGACAAGACGAAATCGATTAAAGGGAGCAAATCTACAGGCCTACATCCGAGCAAATCAACGGGCCAAAACGACGAAACGACAACGGTAAAACACATGTCAATATTATCGAAGACTCCATCACCATCCGAATCATCGATGCATCCATCTGAGTCACTATCAAACGAGCTTGAGTTTTCATTTGGACATGCATCAATATTGTCTCCAATAGAATCTTCATCCGAATCATCAATACAACCATCCGCATCGGAATCCCAGCCACTGGCGTTTTGGTTTGGACACACGTCAAGACTGTTTGCAACTCCATCGCCGTCTCCGTCATCCCATGAATCGGAATCGCGCTGAACACCCTGAACCGCCAAAGCAAAACCAACACGGTTCCCATCGATCCCAACAGAGTTGTTTTGTCCACCAGGAGAGATATAGCGGGCACGAACTTCAACCTCGATCCATTCGACATCTTCAAGGTCATTTTCGGAAAGCGAAACAGCCAGTGTAGTTTCATTGGTCATTGGAAATAATGTTGTGTTTGTGAATTGAACCATTTCTGAGAAATAGAGTGTAGAATCTCCATCATTTTGGTATTCATTCGCTACAACAATCCGTCCATCAGAAAGCCGGACAATAAGTTGAAGGTCATCGACCAAATGAGGTTCAGGCGCTGCAGCCCAAGCCAACCGAGCATCAAAGGGTCCACCCGAGAGGTCGAATCGCTCCACCCACACCTCGCCGGTTTTCAAAAACGGGCCTACTGCCCCCGATCCATTCCAAGGCGCCGCAACTAAATTCTCCAAAGCTTCAGCCTCACCCTGTCTTTGCTGTAACCACGCTTGCGGACTTTGTTCAAGCAGGCGGAATGAATCATGAATCCAAAGATTTTCTGCGGGCGATACATCCCCTTGGTGTAATGCATTTTCAATGAGGGCTAAATCAATCAACTCCGAGAGATTGAGTTGCCCCCACCCGTCGTAATGGTTTTGTAAATCAAATCCACCGTTTTCACCGCTTCGAACCTCTTGGGGAAGCGGCGTAGTTGCCAGGGAGAGTAACGTGCGAAGCAATGGACCCGAAGGTGAAAACCCAGCAGCAAGACTGAGGTTATGCGTGGAGTTTTTCTCTTCACCTACCCATCCAGGGCGCATGCTGCTTACCGATTGAAGCGACCGGTTTTCTTTACCGGAAATCCAACCCTGCTCAACCATTTGTTGAATGATTGCTGCGGCACTTGTGGCTGCAGGCGTCGCCATACTCGTACCACTCGAAGAACGTAACCCATCGTTGTAGGAATCAGCCACACCGTCAGCCCGCGCGGATTGAACCGAAGAGCCGATAGCAAGAGCAAAAATTCCGTTTGTACCAACTTCTGTGGGTCCAATTGAAGAAGCACTCCAACGTTCCATTGACTCGGATTTCACCGAAGCACCAACGGCGACGACGTTTCTCCCATTTGCAGGCTCAAGGAGTTGCCCGCCGTTGTTACCGGGGGCGATAAACGCAAGAGACCAGGGCATTTCTAATGCCCAAGCATCAAAATCACCCGTTCGTGCAGTATATGCAGTTGTTGCATCACCCCACGAGTTTGAGTGAAGCGTAGCCCCATACAATCCTGCTTCGACAAGCAAGGCATCAACATCTGGCGGTACCCAACCTTCTTCGGAAACAATATCTTGGAAAATAAGTTGCGTGGCGTACGAAAGCGATGATGCGTTTTGAGGCAATGCACCTGAACGCATATCATAGACATTGTAGCAAGATAATGTCCCAGCAACATGCGTTCCGTGACGATAATCCGAATGTCCGGGTGTATCACCAGAATCGATTGAATGATTGAGTAACAACACTTTGCGATGGTTGATACCAGGAGTCCCTACACCATCGGTTAAATTTTCACCACTTGCGCCAAACTCCCCCGCAGCAGTCGCATTCCTGAAACAAGCGTGATCCGCATCGAGGCCAGAATCAGCAACAGCCACCACCACACCATTACCATTCAATCCCAAATCCCAAGCCGGGTTTTCAGTTGTAAATCCGTGCTGGAGCAGAGAGCCAACTTGCCCGTTACGCGCCGAAGTGGTCAAGATCGGTTCGACCCATAGTAATCCGTCAACCGAGGCGAGAGCCGAAAAATCAGCACCCCACTCGACAATTTCCACATGAGATATAACCGATGAATACGATTCGACTCGCTGCTCAATATCGATACCAAACAGATCGAATTCGGAGACCAATTGGTGAACTGCGTCTGCAGGGAGGCGCGGCTCGAAGACAAATCGAAACGAATCGTATTCAGTAAAACGACCAAGGTCGCCTTTGAATTCAACGCCAGGGGCCTCACCCACATACACTCCGGGCAAAGCAATTGCTTCGACCGAACGCCAAACCAACACTTCAGTCGGATGCACCATCCGGAGTGGCGTGTAGCCGGCATCACCCAGAGACATCCACAGTTCTTGCGACCAAACCCCCTCATCGAGAATCAATACTTGTTCTTCCCCTGAAACGGGCCCGGGTAACAACGATGGCCCAAGGCCTTGAACCAAGGGCAGCAACAACAGCATTGTGACAAACAAAGCGGGTCGCATAAACGCAGTTGAACCGTCTAACTTTGTCAATCTCGCGGTCAATCTCCAAGAAAATGCGCGACGGCGCGTTTAAGTCGGGTTTGCGAGTCGCCCACTTCGATGAAGGCCTTTCGCGTAACAGGAGTCGCACCATTTGGTAGCATGCGCCAAGCATTTTCTTTAGACCTACCAGCTTCCGATGCTGGCGATGCAGAACACCGCACATATTCCATCATGGGCTCCCGGCACAAGGCGAATCGCCGTGCTATAGATATTACTTCAGTCGAAGAAATCGACCCACGAACTTCCACCGAACCCCGCGTTATGAGCCACTTCCGAGAAGAAATTGCTGCTGCGGGCGGACAACTATCTCCTCTTAGTGAAGAAGAGTGAAACCTTCGCGGGCTTCTTCAATGACGACCACTTCGGACAATGTGAGCCGCATGGTCGAACGAAGCGAGTTACAAAAAATGGCGCGTACTATTGACGCCTATCGAAAACAACTTGATGACCTCAGCGCCCGGGCTGAACAAGTCTCGGCCATCATCGAAGAGCACCAACTCACCACCGGAATTCTTCTCAGTCTACAAGAGTCGAGTAAAACCGGTCGAACGGGCGCACGACTTTCAATCGGCTCCGGTGTAACCTTGAATTATATCCATGAAGGCAAAGAGGAAGGAACCGCACTTGTCGATATAGGCAGTGGCGTTTTTGGTGAAAAACCTTGGTCAGAAGCGCATTCAATGACCCTTGAACGAAAGGAAGGCATCACTTTACTTCATAAAGACCTCTCGGAACAAGTGACGAAATTAGAAGAGAAAATAACTCTTTTGGCTGAAGAATTCAATGCTGCTGCTGAACAACTCCAACCTACTCAACCAACCCAATCACCAGCAGCCCCCACCACCCAACAGCCTTCTGCGCCTGCGCCCGATGAGAAAGAAACCCGCCGTCAACAGCGACGCGGAAGCCGATTTGGAAACGAGTTAACATTGGACGACTGAGGGAACATTATGGGACTTTTTGATCGTTTTCGAAAACGCGTAACTGAAGTGGCCGCTGAAGTTGATACCGACGAACTTTCAGCCGCAGAAGATTCACAAGAAGCAAAAGAAGCCTTAGTTGCGGCCCAAAACCAACCCCCCGAACCAACTCCCTCCGACCAAGAAACCCCTCCCGTTGAACAAGAGACGGAACAAGAGTTGGATGCTGAGTGGGAAGACCTCGAAGCATTGGAAGAAACCGAGCCTAAGGATGTGCCGAGCGATGAATGGGAAGATTTTGATGAAGAAGAAGATATTACACTCCCAGCCGAACTATCTCGTAAAGAAAAGAAGCGCAAAGATATTCTTCGCCGTGCCGATGAAAAGCGCATCGTAAAAAAGCGCAAAGAAATGAAAAAGCGTGGTGCTGTTGAAATCGCTCGTCCCAAAGGTTCACACGTGGACCTTTCCATGATGAGAACAACTACGGGAAGGCAATTAATTAGCGTACAATCTGCGCCAAAAGGTTCAGTCAGAGTTGCTGAAATTGAAACCGAGGCTGGAACCAAAGTCAAAGTCGAACTCGGGGGAGGAGTCGTTTCAGAAGGCGGCAGAGTGATCAAAGCTGGCGGCGCTCTCGACAACCTCATCGAAGAATTGGAATGGGTTCTCCTCGAATCCGATATTTCAAGCGATGCAGTAACCGCAGTCACCGAAGCATTACGGACAACCCTTGTTGGCTCACGACTTCGTAAAGGAGCAGACCTCGCCAAAGTTCTTGAAGCGGCACTCAAGCGAGCACTTCGTAATATTTTGGCCGCAGGCTATTGGGACTTTGATGCAACCGTCCAATCTTTCGTAGATTCGGGCGACACCCCTGTTGTCATTATGCTTGTTGGGGTGAATGGAACTGGGAAAACAACGACTGCCGCTAAAATCGCTCGACGCCTTCTCGACCAAAACCTCACAGTCGTAGCCGCAGCAGGAGATACCTTCAGAGCAGGTGCAATTCAACAACTCGAATCACACTGTGAAACGCTTGGAATCCGATGCATATCCAGCCAACGAGGCGGAGATACAGCGGCAATTACCCGTGACGCAATCGAATCAGCCAAAGCCAAAAACATCGATGTGGTTCTTGTCGATACGGCAGGCAGAATGCAAAACAAAGTCAATCTGATGAATGAACTCAACAAGGTTCGGCGTGTAGCAAATCCCCATCTCACCTTATTTGTCGGTGACTCACTTGCAGGCAATGATGCAGTTGAACAAGCAAGAATGTTCCAGGAGATAATGAAGTTCGATGGTGCAGTGTTGACAAAAATCGACACCGACGCGAAAGGCGGCGCCGGACTTTCCATCGCCTTTTCAACCGGCAAACCCATCGTTTTCGTCGGTGTTGGGCAAGGGTACCACGACTTGAAACAATTCGACCCCGATTGGCTTCTCGAACAAATGTTCGATTGAAGTGAAGCGATGAGGACTTAGACCCCAAACCCCTCCGAACATCATGGCGGACATCTTCAAAGACGAAGAAACAGAACAGTTCTTTCAATTGATTCACATGTTCCAGCGGTCGGCTTTACTGCATCTTGGGCTTTTACCAGACCAAGAAGGAAACATGATGTTCAATATCGGTGAAGGGAAAGCTGCAATCGACTTGTTGAGGATGCTGCAAGGAAAGACGAAGGGAAATTTGAGCGACCAGGAAGAACGGATGTTGAAAGGAATTGTGAGTGAATTACAATTCCAATTCCTCAAAGCACCTACGCGCCGCCGTGAAGTGGAAAGCGATGCGGCCCAATCCGAAACAATCCGTGAAGCCTTTACCAACCCCCAAAGCGGACCAGTCGAAGACCTCAGTAGCATCGAAGACGGCGAAGAATGACCCGTCTTGAGCGGTTATTTGATGTGTAATGGCGATTTCAGCGAGATGATTCACATGGCTTATGTCACGCCGACTGCTGAAGAAACCGCACCAACGGTTCTCATTGTGGACAATAACCCGATGTCGTTGATGCGACTCCAAGAAGTATTCAAAATTCGAGAATTCAATGTTGAGGTCTGTGAAGACGGCGACCAAGCGGTCGACGAATATATTCGATTAGACCCAGAACTCGTTGTTATCGCCTTGGACCTCCCATCTCTTGACGGACATCTCGCTGCTTTAGAAATGCGAGAACACGGCGGAGAAAGCCGTATTGTTTTCATCGCTTCGCGCAGACTGGCACAATTGGCTGAAGACGCAAGCCATTCAGCTGGTGCAGTCGCATGGCTTGAAAAACCAATTTCTTTTGCAGTGATTGAAGAACTCTGGGGGCAAATTCTTGGCCCAATTCCAGATGCACCTGGGCTTGAAGACCTTGATCAACTCTACCCAGAAGACCGAATCAAACCACAGGCAGATGAGGGGGCCTTACATCTTCCACCTTTACCTGGAATGCCAGCAATACCTTTGCCGGGCATTATTATCGATCCCCTTCTCGCTTTACCAGCGGCAACTCTTGTTGCAGGTTTGTCAAAAAAACCCAAGCGGCGCCTCTTCAAAATGATGATTCTTTTGACTTTGGCCGGAGTCGGTTACTTGATTTATGCCAAAGTTTCAGGTATTGCCCCGTTCGTTTGAGGGATTTGTTCAGGCACAATCTCAACATGTGCATTAGGAACAACGCGAGTATCAAGCGGCAATCCAGTCATTTGAGTAATAATGACACCATCGTCTTCGAGTAATGATGCATCATTTTGTGAAAGTCGAAAGTCGAGCGAAGCGGCCTTCTTGCCCGCTCGCCAAAGAATCCACAGTGGTACCGCAGATAATCCCACAGCCAAAAACCACAGGATAGTTTCAATCATTGTACCATATCCACTTACTCATTACGTTCAATGAGGGCATTCCATGATGCTTCTGCATACGCCTTTGCTTGTTGGGCTGGATTTGCTGCCTTGTGAATCCCCGAACCGACAATAATGCAATCCGAACCGGCAAGAACCGCTTCGCGCGGATCGCCATAGCGCTGACCCATTTCCCCATCTCCAACAGCAAGATTGACCCCAGGCGTCCAAATCAATTTTCCAGCACCGACGGCTTGGCGTAATAATTCCAATTCGTCTGCCCGAGAACCGTTTCCAATGAATCCGAAAACACCTGAATGCGTTTTACCCAACGAGACGACTTTTTCAGTATAGGTTGGGTCGAGCAAATTGCCCCTGCTTGACATCTGAGCCAAGAGAAGAACTCCACCTTGTCTTCCAACATCGCCCCATCCGGCCTGTAAACCGTCCACTACATCGGGGCCAGAGATGAGGTGAGCCGTGACCAAATCTGCCCAAGAACGAATGTCGTAAACTCCAGACATTTGTTTACGGCTGATGCTTCCGATATCTGCAAACTTACGGTCTTCAAAAATCAATAAATCAGCCGCAGAAGCCTTGGAACAAAACGCAGACCATGCTTCTGGTGTCCAATCATCAACTAAATCAACATGGGTTTTGAGTGCTGCGAGGAAGGGTCCAACTTCATCGATTAATTGATTCAGTTCCGCCATAGTAGAGCGGTCTGCTGCAAGACAAACGAGGCTCTGTTTCTTGCAAGCCACTTCCATATAGGTGCGGGCCATTGAGAGTGTGCTTTCACTCCAACGACGACCCCATACTTCGTTAGCCTGCATGGTTGTGCCAAAGTGTCTTGCCACTCATACCTTACGGCTTAATTCCAATAAGGACTCGACCGAATCAACGAGAGTTTGTTCAGTCGAATGAAGTTGAATTCCTAATTCCTCCTCCATATTTTCAACATCATAGGCAACATGCCTACCGAGTGAAGAACGAACTTGTCGCACGGTGAGTTTTGGATGAAAGGCAGCCATTAGAGTAGCAAGAGGAGAAGGAAGACGAAACATTGCCCATTTTTTCCCAGGCAAGGATTGGCGCAAAAGACCGCCAATATCACGCATCCAAAGCCCTTCTTTATGCAAAATATAGCGGCCACCATCCTTGCCAGTCTCAATTGCTGCGACATGCGCCTTCGCCACATCTCGTACATCAACAAAGTTCAGGTGTGTGTGAAGAACAAACGGCAACTTACCGGTAAAATGTTTGAGATAGGCCATCGAACCTTGAGTATGGCGCTTTTGAAACACCGGTCCAAAGACAATTGATGGATGAATTGTCACGAGGCGTGGACGCAGTTCTTCAGAATGCAGTTCGACGAATGAACGCATGACTCGTTCTGCTTCCGCCTTCGCTAAACCGTATGCATTGGATTCGAGTGTAGCATCGTCACACCAATCTGAAGCGCTGAAGACATGCCCATTTTTGTGGCGAGTCCTGCGGATCGCCGCTACCGATGATGTATGAATAATGGTCTGAACACATCCTGCTTTACGTATTGCGTCACAGAGGTTTTGAGTTCCAATGACCGATGGATCGACAACCTCGCGTTGAGCATCCCGCACCCCAACCATCAATGCCGCAGCACAATGAATGACAACTTCACATCCATCAACCGCAGCCTCAACCGCCGCCGTGTTGAGCAAATCCATTTGGACGATTTCAAGCGACGCATCCTTGTGTTTTGGAAACGCTTCGAGGAATTTCGCAGCTTCAGGGTTTCGAGCAGTCGCCCGAACGCAGTAGCCTTTCGCCAACAAGAGATGGACGACATGTGAACCAATGAAGCCAGCAGCACCGGTCACGAGAACGCCCATGACGAATCCAACCACTGCACCTTCTTGATGTATCGTTTCGCAAACATCACATTGATGCCAAACCACTCCGCCCCACAACCAATGCGAATCGCTGTGCTCCTGTCGTTGTTGGTTTTCCTCGGCCCCCTTTCGGGTTGTTTTGGAGGAGAACCTTCACAGATAGAAGAGGTTGAATCTACGATGTATCCTACGGAATGGGAACGCCATACTCTTGAATGGAATTGGACAGACAGCTACTCCTATGTCTTACAACCCGGCCCCTATACAGTTCTCGAAGTCCAAGAAGCAACCTTTGAGGTTGACACTTCCGACGTGTGGGAAACAGGCCCAGCTACAGCCAATGTTCACCTCTCTTATTGGTTACCTTCGAATACCGAAATGGGAGAAACTGTACCCGTAATTGCCGTAGTCAGCCCCTATTTTTCCTTTGGCCAACCCGGAGATGAATCCGGTGCAACCAATGTTGTAGGCGCTGGCCGAGGCGAATTCATCTATGACAATTACATTCCACACGGCTATGCATTCGCTCAAGTATCTGTTTTTGGAACTGAGGAATCGTCAGGATGTTTCGATTATCGCGGCGAAGGAGAAGGCTGGGGAATCCATCAGGCGGTTGAATGGCTCGGTACACAAAACTGGTCAAATGGAAAAGTCGGCCTATATGGGAAATCCTACGAAGGCGCAACCCAATGGGAGGCTGCAGTCCATGGAAGTGAGCACTTAGCCACCATCGTACCGATTTCAGGCACAACCGGATTACACCCCCTCCTCTACAAAAACGGAAGCGCAGAAGCTCGCAGCCAAGTGATGCACATGAATTATTTTGGCAGCACAGTCGATTATAACGCCGAAGACATGGATAACATTTGTCCAGATATCATCGAAGGACTCTTTGCAGGCCCAGTGACCTATGGGATGGGTGAACTCGACCCTTATATGGCAAATTATTATGAAGAAAGAGAGCACATTTCGAAGGCACTCACCAATTATAACGGCAGCGTTTACTGGGTTCAAGGAATGCAAGACTGGAACGTTGATCCACACCAAGTATTCCCTTGGTACCAGAAGTTTGTCGACGCAGGATTCGATGTCAGGGGCATGCTTGGCCAGTGGGAGCACAACTATCCCGATCAATGGTCAAAACACAACGCTCAGGACAGCGGATACGGCGGCGAAGCGATTGAAAACATGACGCGTTGGGACTGGGGACAAGATCTGTTTGAATGGTTTGAGTATTACTTGAAAGGCATCGGGGAGAAACCAGAACTCCATGCACAAATCCAGCGAAACGACGGTCAATGGCGAATTGAAGACACTTGGCCGCCACTCGATCGGACCACGACTGAAGTTGCACTGGACTCTTGTATCCAAACTGGAACTCGAGTACAAGGCGTTTCAGTATCGGGCGGTAGTGTGAGCGGCGTGGTGATTGAATGCGATGCATTGAACAATGATTTTGACATTCATATTTCCGGCTTGACAACGCTCCACCTCGACGTTCAAGCAGCCATGGATGGCGGCCAAATCTTCGTAGAACTACAAGATGCAGAAACAAACCTCCGCCTCGGCCATGCAACAATGGATATCCGCTACCACCAAGGCGGTAGTGAGCCGACCACAGTATTGCTTGGACAAACGCTCACCATGCTCATGGAATTCCAGGCCATCGATGCCTTGCTACCAGCGGGACACGGAATCCGGCTGGTAATGACTGAAACTGGAGAAGACTATCTTGCACCTGCTTGCGGAATATTATGCCCAATAACGGTGAATGGGGGAACACTCACTGTGCCTCATATCGACCGAGATGGAAGCAATGTTTTGAT
>Ga0308019_10000568_pt1 | contig 23123 bp, 23 predicted proteins | sample Neamet284_FD_203135 | JGI IMG/M metagenome (GOLD analysis project Ga0308019, IMG submission 203135) | Marine microbial communities from water near the shore, Antarctic Ocean - #284 | ecosystem: Environmental > Aquatic > Marine > Unclassified | place: Southern Ocean | collected 2014-10-01 | reverse complement strand
TGCCATGGATAAGATAAAACCTTTAGATAAAAATCTAATCAAAACACTTACAAAAAATTATAAAAAAATTATTGTTATAGAAGATAATTTTAATTCAGGTTTATTCAATTCTATTGCCCAATTAGTAGTTGAATTACATATTCATGATATGGAGATATTTTCTATTAGTCCAGATGAGAATTATGGAGATATGGTTGGAGATACAGCATATTTAGATGAATTTTATGGATTGACACCTAAAAAGATCAATGATTTTATAAAAAGAATTAGTAGTTAAATGAACTATTTTTAATAGAACAATAGAAGATATAATTTTGGAATAAAAAATGAAGTATAAAAAAAATCCTGAATTTATTTTAAGTATAGGTTTACCAGTATTTAATGGAGAAGAATGGATTGCACAGAGAATTAAATCAATACTTTCACAAACATTTAAAAATTTTGAATTAATAATTTCAGACAATTCATCTGAAGATAGAACTAGTGAGATATGTTTAGAATTTGCAAACAAAGACAAAAGAATTAGATATTATAAACAAGAAGAAAATATGGGTCCAGAAAAAAACTTTGGGTTTGTTTTATATCATGCAAAATATGATTTTTTTGTTTGGGCAGCTGCAGATGATATTTGGGAAGAAACGTTTCTCAAAAAAAATATAGAGCAATTATTATCAAATGATAGACTTGTAGGAAGTATTTCCAATGTAATAAAATTTGGTGAAAATACACGTAGAACAGGTTCAAAAATTAAAAAATTTGCCGATAAAATAAATTCTAAATTTAGTAAATATGGAGCATATTCTATAACAGGAACATATGAAGAAAGAATTCGGATATGTCTTAAAAATAATTCTGCACAAAGTGTGTATGGGATTTTTAGAACCAAAAAATTGAAAGAAAGTTTTGTTGAATCTAAAAATTCAGCTATAGATCTATGCGTAATTTTAATGATTTTGAAGCATGGTGAAATTGATGTAATTAATGAAAATTTATTAAAATGCAGAACTGGAGGAATATCAGGGAAGGGGAAAATTGAAATAATTAATTCATTTGGAATTAAAAGTATTGTATTACCCCATTATACATTCATGAAATGGTTTATCACAAATGTAGGAATTAAATTATTTTTTAAAAATTTTGATCTAATATTGAAAATGAATCTTGGTTTATTTTTAGCAATAATTTATGACTTTTATTTAAAGAAGAAAAATTAAACTTAAGAATTTTTTACTAAAATGGACAAACCCTCATGAATATTAGTTTTAGGTAAAAACTTTAATTTCTTTTTAGCTTTTAATGAATTAGCATGAATACATTTTTCATCATCAATATTTTTTATTAAATTAAAAAAGATTTTTTTCTTTGATTGTTTTTTAATTATTTTTATTATTTGCTTTATAGAAATTTTTTCACCTGATGAAATATTAAAAATATCAAAAGTTTTAGATTTTAGTTTTAATATTTGAATCAATCCAACAATTGCATCATCAATGTATATGAAATCCCTATATTGATTTCCATTATGTAAAAGATTTACAGGGTTTAATTTAGTGGATAATAAAATATTTGTCATAATTCCAGATTTTTTCTCCACACCATAAATATTTGAAAATCTCAATATAGTAACATCCAAGCCATAAAGTTTTGAATATTTTTCATATAGTTGTTCAGTCAAAAGTTTTCCTATACCATAAGAAGTTGATGGGTTTGGAATGTCAGTTTCTTTGGAAGGGTATTTGCAATTATTACCATAAACATTGATAGATGATGCAAAAATAATTTTGATATTTTTTTTAATTTTAGCAATTTCTATTAGATTTAATCCACCTTTGATGTTTATATCAAAAAAGTTGGGTAAATCTTCACTGTATTGCCCCACAAGATTTACAATAATATCATTATCTTTCACAATTTTTAATAAAGATTTTTTATCTAAAATATCACCTAAAAATTCATTTTTTTGAAGATTTTTTTGTTTTTTATGAACCATACATTTAATATTTAATTTTTTATCAGATAATTTTTTACATAATGATTTTCCTAAAAAACCAGTAGAACCTAGAATAATTATACGATTCATATCAGTAGGTTAATTTTTTTTGTATAGGAATTTTATCAAGATCAATAGTTTCCAATATTTTTATAATTTTTTTTGATGAATTTCCATCACCATAAATATTTTTTTGTGTTTTAATTTGTCGAAGAAAATTTTTGTTTTCAAATGTTTTGAGTATAGCTTTTTTAATTTCACTTTTATCATATGAAACATCAATTACACTAATTGTTTTTGGTCTTCCTGATTGCCTTGTTCCAATATTTATTGATGGGATTTTTAGAAATGGTGCTTCCATTTTACCGCTACTAGAATTTCCAACAAGAGCAGTTGCATTTTTTAAAAGATTAATATATTTTTCAAAAGAAATTGTTTCAAATTGCTTAATTTTTGATTTTTTCAATAGTTTTGAGATTTTTTTAGAACCAGCATCCGCATTACCGTGAATCAATATTGCTTGAATGTTTAATTCTTTAATTGCATCCAATGTTTGATGTATGTGTTTTTCAATTTGATTGAGTTCAGAAGTTACAGAATGTTGCATTACAATTACAAATGGTTTTTTAAAATCTAAATCAAATTCTTTTTCCAATTGTTTAATTGAAATATTAGTAATTTTTTTGATACCATCCAATGAGGGGTTTCCAACTGTATAGATGTATTTTTTATCCTCACCCATTTTTATCAATCTTTTAGTTGCAAATGAATTTGTAGTAAAATGAAAGTGAGAAAATTTTGAGATAGCGTGCCGTATTGGTTCATCAATTGTTCCAGTAACTTCACCTGCTTCAAGATGAACAACTGGAATGTTCATGTGTGCGCCAACTATCGCGACAGCAAGATTGGCACCTATATCAAAGCCTGAAATTATAATGTCCGGATTTAGATTTTTAACAATTTTAGAAAGATGAATGATTGCATTACCTAGGGAAGATGCCATATCAGCGCCAGAATCAGTCCTATTTTTTAAATACATGTTAAATTTGGCTGTTATTTTATAGCCATCTTTTTGAATGTCTTTGATGGTATTACCATGTTCTTTTAGAAGATGGCTTCCAGTAACAATCAATTGATAATCTAGTTTTTTTGATTTTTTAATTTCATTAATTACAGGTCTGAATTTAGAATAATCTGCCCTACGTTCGGTAACAATTAAGATTTTTCGTTTCACAATATGTCACCAATTGAAAGTTGTTTATTAAAAGCAATGTTTGTTTTGGATTTTTTACCAATAATTTTATTGTAATCTTTGGCAGGAATTTGTCCAGTATTAGGTCGTTTTGTAGTTAAATTTTCTTCAGAAAATATTTCACCTTTAGAAATTTTTCTGCTGGTAACTACACATTCGCGTGCAAATTTTAAAACTGGAAGTTCTTTAGGTAAAATTTTCTTGGTATTACCCAACGCAAGTTTAACGGCTTTACATCCTTTAACTAATTCAATTAATTCATTAGGTTCTAAAGAAATTTTTTGATCAGGCCCAGACATTTTTTTATTTAATGTAATATGTTTTTCAACTATACAAGCTCCTTTTGCAACTGCACCCAAAGCAGTGTAGATACCCAAAGAATGATCAGATATCCCCACAGGTACATTGAATGTTTTTTCAAGTGTTTCAATCACTCCCAAGTTAATGTCTCTATAATCAGCAGGGTATTCAGATGTTGTTTGTAATAATGCAAAAGGTATTTTTTTTCTTTTAAAAATTTTTACTGCCTGCTTGATTTCATACATTTCAGACATTCCTGTTGAAAGAATCACAGGTTTACGTTTTTTTGCAATATATTCTAAAAAAGGTATGTTTGTTAATTCACCGGAGCCAATTTTATAAGCGGGAATTCTAAGTTTTTCTAATTGATCAACGGCTGAAATTGAGAAAGGTGTGGATAAAAACATGATTTTCATTTTTTTGCAATATTGATGAATTTTAAATTCATCATCTTTTGATAATTCACAGTTTTTTATTATACTCCACAATGATTTTTTTGAAATTTTTCCAGGTTTCATGTTGGTTTTGATCATTTCTTTTTCAGTGATATGAGTTTGAAATTTAATACAATTTACGCCTGACTTTTTTGCCACATCTATCAGTTTTTTTGCTATTGCTAATGATCCATTATGATTAATTCCAGCTTCTGCAATCACAAAAACGGGATGAGCAGGGCCTATTTTCTGTCTCCCAATAATAATTTCATTCAATTTTTTTAAATCCTACAATCCCATCTATTAGTTTAATTATATTAATTAAAAAATTATAATGATAAATATGAAATCAATTTGTTTTATTGGTGCCAGAGGGGGCTCAAAAGGTGTTTTAAGAAAAAATATTAGAGATTTAGGAGGTAAACCTCTAATTGCTCATTCAATAGAATCAGCACTAAAATCTAATATTTTTAGTCATGTGATTGTATCTACAGAAGATAAACAAATTGCAAAAATTGCAAAAAAATATGGTGCTGAAGTTCCATTTATTCGTCCAAAGAAATTAGCTACAAGTTCTGCAAGTATGGCAGATGTAATGTATCACGGCATTACAGAGTTAAAATCATTAGGTTATAATTTTGATATTTTTGTAAATAGAGATTGTACTGTTCCATTTATTCAAATTTCAGATATTAAAAAAGCAATACAATTACTCAGAAAAACAAAATGTGATCAAGTTGTTGGAGTGTATAAACAACATTTGAATCCATACTTTAACATGATGGAATTAAATTCTAGTGGTTTTTTGAAAATGTCAAAAACAAATGGAAAAAGACCAGTAGGAAGACAATCTGCACCAATTGTATATCAGTTAAATGGATTATGGGTTTATGATAAAGAAAAATTTTTAAAATATAAAAAACCGTTATTGCCAAAAATATTACCGTATGAAATATCTCCAGAGACAGGGTTTATGATAGATACTGAATTTGAATTTAAAATTGCAGAATTAATTGTTAGAAACAAGTTATTAAAAATATAATTACCAAGCAGTCCATCCGCCATCAATTACTAGGTTTGTTCCAGTCATGTATGATGATGCATCAGAAACTAAGAATAGTAATGCCCCATTATACTCATTTTTGTTTGCCATTCTACCAAGAATAGTTTTTTCAGAATATTTTTTTATGAAAGATTCTTTCATGTATGACTTGTCTAAGACACCACCAAGTGTAAGAGTATTCACTCTAACATTTTTTCCATTCCAATATGCTGCAAGATAGCGTGTTAGGTTTACTATTGCACCTTTTGTTGCAGCGTATGAAGGCTGAGAATTTAGACCACTCTTACCATAAATTCTTTGATCTGCACCAACCATCCCATAAATTGATGAAATATTTACAATAACACCTCCTTTTTGTTTTGCCATAATACTACCTAATTCTTGTGAGCAAACAAATACACCTGTAAGATTTACTCCGATTACTTTATTCCAAACTTCAAGAGGGAAAGTTTCAAATTTTTTCATTTTTTGGGATTGATTAATTGATGGATTGAAAAATGCATTATTTATTAAAATATCAAGTCTTCCAAACTTGGCAAGTATTTCTTTTTTTAACTTTTTGACAGAGTTTTGATTTGAAATATCTAACGTATAGGAAATAATTTTATTGTCAAATTTTTTCCTTAAAGATAATTCTAGTTTTTTATTTTCTTTAGAATCTATATCAACAAGAATAACATTAGCTCCAGCCTGACACAGTATATGTGCAAATTCATTACCCAGTCTACCAGCACTACCAGTAAGTACAGCAGTTTTATTTTTCAAGTCAAAATTTTTAAAAATATTATCAGTCATAATCTAATCAACCTACCAGTTTTTGAAGATTTTTTGATTGATAAAGCTATTCTAAGAGTTTCAATGCCCTCGTGAAGAGGATTCATAGTTTGTTTTCTTTGCTTAACACAATTTAGAAAGTGCTTAATTTCATCAACATACATACCATTTCTATTATAATTTTTTATTGCAAGTTTTATTGTCCAGTCATTTTTTCTTGAATTATACAATTTTACCTGATTAGATTTAGAATTCCACATTATTGTTCCTTTTGAACCAATAATTTTACATTTTCTAATATCAGGGCGTTGAAAATAATCTAGATGTAATTCTGCCAAAAGATTTTTTGGAAATTTTATTATAGATAATGAAAGATCTTCTACATCAATTTTTAAATTACTATATTTTCCACTTTGAGATATTATTGAATAAGGCATTCCAAAAAACCAATACAAATAATCAATTTCATGAATACATGTAAGAATAACACCACCACCTAGATCATTTCGTGCTGCATAACTTTTTTGATAGTTTTCATTTGGATGCCAGTCAGGCAGATAAGATCCGCTTTCAACTTGTACTGAAAGTATTTCTCCAATAGTTTTTTTATCAATTAATTGTTTAATTTTCTTTATGCAAGGATGAAATCGTAAATTACAACCCATCATAGTAAGTAGTTTTTTCGATTTTATAATTTTGGATAATTGAGTTATATTTTTAATATTATTAGATAGAGGTTTTTCTATAAAGAGATCAATACCTTCCTTAGCAAGTTTTAGAGAGATATCAATATGATTACTAGTATTATTTGCAATAATAGCTGCAGAAGGTTTTTCTAAAATGCATTTTTCAAGACTGGGATATACAAGACATTTTTTTAATATTGGATCATGTGATTTTTGTTTTGTTAATACAATAACTTCTACTTTAGGAATAGCTAGTAGATTCTTAATGTGACGTTTGCCAATTGAGCCATAACCAATAACAAGAATTTTCAAATATTTATAGGAAAATCTTGTCAGATATTAGTCTTACAAAAATAAAATATTATGAATATCCAAATATTTTTTCAGATACTTTGTTAAATTCTGAGGCTTCTTTTAGAGACACTAAATTTGGTAGATTATTTTGATTCTTAGTTAACATTGCAAGTATTTCTTCACATATACCTTCTTTGACATTAGGGTATTTTTTGTCAAATTTTATAGGAATCCAGTTTGTGGAATTTCTAGAACATTGATACAATTGTTCCAAAGGTATTAGTCGATATGCATTTTTTTTTGTTGTTACTTCTATACCCCATCTGCCAGGTGAAGACCAATCAGCATTATATGAAAATGGAATTCCATTTTTGGATATACCGCATCCAACAAAAATAGAACCAGATGTATGCCAGGGTAATTTTCCAGATTGTATGCACGTAATTTTTTTAGGCATTCCCATTATTCTTAAAGCCATGCTGATCACATGTAAGGAATTTGCAATCCCCCAACGAGAATACACAGATTGATGATATTTTTTAAAATCTATTTTATGAACCCGTTCTGTAAAAGTAAAATTACATGAGGTAATACCACCATCTTTTTTTACAAGTTGAAATAATTTTTGAAGACTAGGATAAAATAATCGATTATAGGCTACAAATATTTTTTGAGATTTTTTAATTTTGTTTAAATCAAGTAGTTGATTATAATAAAGAGAACCAGGTTTTTCAATTAGAATATTTGTTTGTCCATATTTTAGTGCAAGTTTTGCAGCAATGATCAAATCAGGAATGGGTGTTGCAATAATGATTAAATCTTTTTTAGATAATAATTTAATAGCATCTACATAATCTTGGTTTATAGATTTAAAATTAAATTTTTTACAAATTCGTTCAAGGGATTTTTGTGAACGCCCAATTAATTCAACATCAGAAATTCCTATTTTTGATAAAGCAGAACAATATTGATTAGCCATAAGACCTGAACCAATTATGACCACAGATTTATTTTTAATAGTCATGATTCAAAATTAGATTTTATTCACACTTTAAGTTATTGGACAGATATCAGATTCTCTATTTGTCAATTTTTTAATATGTACGTTAAATATTCTAAATAATTCTGAATGTGTTGAATAAAGATCACTTAATGTAGGTAAATTACATGTATCAGTTTGAATAACATCATTTACAATTTTTTTTGTTAGTTCACTGGTGTGTTGAAATTTATAATCTTCAAAAAAATCATCTAAGCCTTTAATTTTAGTTATAATTGAGTTATCAGTATCAATACGAATATGATGTTCAGAGTTTGAAATTTCAATAATATTTGAATTTTTAAATTCATTTGAAAAATTTATGGATATAGAAGAGTCATGAGTTTTTCCACTTATAATACCTGAAAATTCAATCAACCCCAAACTTCTTTTATTTGTAAGCAGTTTTTCTGTTAGATTATCTCCATTAAGAATAACAGTATTAGAATTTGTGAACCATGAAAATAGATCTAGAAAATGTATAGCATTACTTCCAAGTCCTTTGTCACCACCAACTATGGTAAAGGTTAATGGGATATTTTTTGAAAAATATTCTACAAGTTTTTGATAAAATGAAAAATATCTAAAATTTGTATTAACCCAACCTTTCGCTTGATGTTTTTTGAAACATTTTAACAAACTATTATATTCAGAAATTGATTGACAAACCATTTTTTCAATTAAAAATCTGCGGTTTCCCTTTTCTAATAGTTGATTTACTAAGTGATATCTATTAGTTGCTTGTGTGGATACAATTGTAAAGTCATAGGTTTCAGTAAGATCCAAAATATCTAAAACCCATGTTAAATTATGATGTAAATCACTTGGGGTTAAAAAAAGAGATTTTGCATTATTAAGAGTGATTTCATTAGGTTCAACCACAGTAATATCTAGTGGAGAATTCTTGGAATCTAATAATGACTGAAGATGTCTACTACCAATATTCCCACAGCCTACAATAAGGATTTTTTTCATTATAGTACAATTACAATATTCTTACTTTATACTTTCTAATGAAAAAATATAGATAATTTGGACACATTAGATAAGAATAAAAATAAAGATTTAAGGATAAATTTGAGAAGATGGTATTAAAACAAAAAAATAACGCAATTAGTAAATTATTAAAAAATAAAATTGTGCTAATCACAGGAGGAGCAGGAAGTGTTGGCGTAGAATTAACAAAAAAACTATTAGAGTTTCAAGTAAAGCAAATAAGAATTTTGGATATTAATGAACATGCTCTTTTTACAGTAAATAGGATTTTAAAAGATAAAAGGGTCAGAACATTATTTGGTAGTATTACTAGTCAAGAAAGAATTGAATTTGCATCAATGGATACAGATATTATAATTCATTTAGCTGCATTAAAAAATATTGAAATTACAGAATTTAACGCATTAGAAACTATTGAAACTAATGTAAATGGAACTGTAAATATGATAAAAATGACTATTAAAAATAAACCTAGTTTATTTTTGAATATAAGTACAGATAAAGTTGCTGCATCATCAACTTTGTATGGATCAACAAAACAAATTGGAGAACGCCTCACCCAATGGGCTGCAATACATATTCAAACAACTAAATTCGCATCAGTTAGATTTGGAAATGTTATAGAAACAAGAGGTAATGTATTTGAAGTATGGCGTGCAGAATCAAGTAAGAATAAACCACTCTCAATAACACATCCAGATATGAAAAGATATTTTTGGCATATTGATGAAGCAGTAGATTTTATTTTACAAGCTTTAGTCAACATGAAACAAGGGGAAATTTTTATTCCAAAAATGAAATTGTACAAAGTAACAGATTTAGCTTCAAAAATTTCAAAAAAACATAAAATAGTTGGTTTAAGGCCTGGAGAAAAATTAGAAGAACTACTCATTACAGATGATGAGAAAGACATAGCCATTGAAAAAAATAACATGTGGGTATTAAAATCAAAATTCTAGTCTTATAATTAATTAGATCGAATCAATTTTTCAATATGTTTTGCAATACGTTGAGAATTTTTACCATCAAAAATACCTATTTGTAATTTAATATAATTTTCAAGGAGTTCTTTAGAGATAGGATTTTTCATTGAAGATAGTTGAGAATAAAGTTCAGTAACGTCATTACATTCCTTAATAATTTTAGAATCATTTAATCGAGATAGTTTATTTTTATCATTAAAATTAAATAATATAACCGGTGTTTTAGATAAAATTCCATTTAAAATTACGTTTGAGCTTCCATATGTTAGCATTACATCAAACTCTTTTAGAAGTGACATGATATTCTCTTTTTGAAAAAGTGTAATTGATTGATTTAATGATTTTAAAAGTAATTCATATTCATGATAAGATGAACTTGAAGGATGAATTTTTAATGAAATATCAAATTGAGGGTGACTTTTAACTTCTTTAATTATTTTTAGGATTAACTCATCTTCTTCTACTTTAGTCAACCAACCATGTTCATGCATAGGAGTTGGACAAAATAGAATTCTAGTTTTATTAGAATCAAATTTATTATTGGTAGGATTTTGATTTACCTCATATAGATCATCAAATGCAGGATCTCCTACTAGTATCAAAGTTGATTTATTAAATTTAGCATCTAAAAGACGTTTAAACCAATGTTCATTAAAACAAAAATTAAGATTTCCACTAGTAATTTTATGTAATGCAGGATAAGTTTGAGATGAGATTTGAAACCTAGGATAGAAGAAAATAAATTTTAGGATATCTATGAACCCATACCCTGAATTTTTTAAGGATTTTAATAAAAAACCATAACGATGAATAGAATATTTTAACATTGCAAATTTTTTTGGTTTATTTTTTAATACATCAGCTATAACCTTATCTGAAAATATCAATTGAAAATTTGATTTAGTTGAAAAATTAGTTGAAAAAAACTCAGATTTTCCAGTAGGGGTTATAGTGATGTTAGGTATTTTTTTATAATTAGCTGAGATTCCAAAACAAATTCCATTAATTCCCAATCTAACTTCATTAATTATCAAATCAGGTTGAATTTTATCAATTACATCAACTGCGTCATCATATTTATGATAATCAACTATTTTATAATTTTTAAATGAATAATCAGAAAACGGAGAAGGTTGAAAAATTAACCAAACAACATTCAAAGTAAATTGATTACTCAATTCCGACAAAACATTTTCAATTTGAGTTGTGACAATATCAGGTATATCGGGAGGCTTAATTTTTGGGATTAAAATTGTAATTTTTTTCATAGTTATCATACTCAAATTAAGAATAAGTTATTTTAGAGGACATAGGTGGGAAGTCATTACAATCAAATCGTTTTAATTCAATTGGGATAAATCCTAAATGCGCTTGAATAATTGATGATGACTCAGTAATCAGTATTGACTTAGTAGATAGTTTATTGAATGGGTTATTTTTGAATTGCCAGTCATGATGCAATATATTGTTCAAAATATGTTTTGCACCATATGCAGCATCATAAAAAATTTTTAACTTCTGTTTATCAGAATCTTCTAAAAATCTAATCAATGATAATCACTTTAACTTAAAATTTAATCAATTTTAAATGTACGATTATAATTAATTGAGTAGGTATTTTATCAAAATATCCCTGTATTAGATATATAATTAATTAGAATAATTTAGTCTTTGATTAGAGACATTTTAATTATTATTTTAATTATTATTTTAATTATTATTTTAATTATTATTTTAATTATTATTTTAATTATTATTTTAATTATTATTTTAAATCTAATTAGTTAATGAATTTTTTTAACTTTTTCATAAATTTTTTCTTATTAAGATAAGTATAGCTGTAAATCAACTAAAATCAAAAATTTAAAGAATAAATTGAATGTTAATTATTTAATTTTTTAATTATTTGAATAATTTGTTTTGCACGATGAGAAGAAGTATGATCTTTTAAAACCCGTGCACGTGCAGCAATTCCCATTTTTAATCTTATTTCAGCATCATTCATCAAGAAATTATAAATTTCAATACATTCATCAACAGAATTTGAAATTAAGATTTCTTTTTTTGCATCAAACCATTTTTCTAATCCATCATACGGAGAGGATACAATGCAGCAACCTAAGGCAGATAATTCAAAAGGTCTTGCAGTTGAAGTTGCAAATGTTTTTGCGTGTAATTCATGAACAACATTAAGATTTACTTTAGATCTACATGAATATTCAATCCATTTAGAGAAATCAATTTTTGTTGATAAGAATTTTGCATTGCCTAGTTCCATATCATAATTTCTTCCACCTAAAACAAAATTATAATCTAAAATTTTAGAAGGTTTAGTAATCATCATATTTACAAAATTTTTTCTAGATTGACCATTATGCCCATAGAAAAATAAATCAATATCTTTTTCTATATCAATTGGAGTATATTCATCTGGATCAATTCCAATATGAACTGTTTCAACATTTTCTGCACCAAGTTCTTTTAGTCTAGAAATAGATCCCTCAGAAGTTACTAAGATAGAATCAAATTCAGAAAGATCTGATCCAGGATAATAATTAAATGTAAATCCACCATGTTCTGGTAATGATGTTGGTAAATCAACATCATAAAATAAAACAGGGATTTGAAATTCTTTTTTTAAATTGTTAGATAATCCAGTAATTTGATTTAATGGAATAGCTATGAAAAGGATAGCAGATATGTCTTGTTCATCAATTATTATTTTTTTTAACAATTTTTCAAGTTTTGGTTTAGCAAATTTTTGAGCCAATAAAGGGATTAATTTATTGGAATTAGATTCAAAAGACTTTGTTTTTTTAAGAAATTTCTCTAAAAATTCAGATTTACCTAAATTAGGATTTGGGTAACATTTCCACCATTCACTTTGAAGAGGTTTTCCTGAATATGGGACCAAAATAACTTCATTACCAATATCATGAAATGCTTTAAACAATTGTCTTAAAAAAGGAGTTGCCGAAAATGGCTTTGCCATATCTAATGTGGGGCAAATAATCAATATTTTCAAGTTAATATTAAATTAATATTGATTTTATAATACTGTTAAGTAAAAATTGGTGTCTTAGAGTATAAAATACAAAAAAATATAACATGATAAAATATTCCAGTACACGATGAAGATTTTTGTAACTGGAATTACTGGATTTTTAGGTCAAAAATTAGCTGAAACATTGACAGGAAATGGTCATAAATTAGGCACATTATCACGAAATGTTGCATCTGGAGACAGGGCAACAAATACAGAGTCAATGATTAGAGGAGAGGCTGTAAAAGGCGTTCAATATTACTACGGAGATCTTACAGATTATCTTGTAATTTCAGATGCATTGAAAGATTTTCAACCAGATGTTATCATTCATTTGGCTGCACAAACATCAGTAGCCTATAGTTTTACCCATATGAAAGAAGTATTTGATGTAAATTTTATCGGTGTTTTCAACATGGCTGAAGCAGCAAGAAGAGAAGTTCCTAATTTGAAACGATTTATCTGGTCTGGTTCTGCAGAAGAATATGGTATTCAGCCAGAAAAAAATTATCCTGTAAAAGAAGACGATATTCAACTACATGCAGCAAGCCCATATGGCGTAGCAAAAATTGCATCTGAGAATTTTTTAAAATATTTACATCAGGCTTATGGATTCCCATCAATAATATTTAGAAATGCAAATTCATTTGGTAGAAAACATAATCATCAATTTGTAATTGAAAGTATAATTTATCAAATGGTTCAAGGTAAATCTCCAATAAAATTAGGAGATCCTACACCAATTAGAGATTTCATTTTTGAAGCAGATTTACTAGATGCATATGTTCTAGCTGCTGAGTCAGACAATGAGGAGATCTTAGGTGAAGCTGTAAATGTTACAAATAGTGAATCAATATCAATAAAAGATTTAGCTCAAAAAATCATGAAAATAACAGGATATACAGGAGAAATTCAATGGAATAGTTTTCCAAAGAGAGCTTTAGAAATTCCAAAATTAAATATGGATAATTCAAAAGTAAAAAAACTTTTGAAATGGAGTCCAAAATATTCACTAGATAGGGGTTTAGAAATTACTGCATCATATTATATGAAATAATAACTTAAATTCCATGAAAAAAATAGTTTGTTGATAATAATATAATGTCTGTGTTTAAAATTGCATGTATTCCGGTATACAATGAAGAAAAACTAATTGAGAATGTTATAAAAAGATGTAAATTATTTGTAGATAAAGTTATAGTTTGTGATGATGGATCTACTGATCAAACTGTGATTAATGCAAAAAATGCAGGAGCTCATGTTTTGATTCATAAGAAAAATTTTGGAAAGGGAGAAGCAATGAAGACATTGTTTAATTATGCAAAAAAATCAGATGCAGATATTATGGTTACAATTGATGGTGATGGTCAATTTTTACCAGAAGAAATTCCAAATATAATAAAACCCATAATCAATGATAAAGCTGATATAGTTATAGGATATCGTTTTGATGATACAGATCAAATGCCTACATATAGGAAAGTAGGAAATAAAGTTCTTGATAAAATTACAAATCTTGCTACAGATTTACCGTTTAGAGATTCTCAAGGAGGATTTAGAGCATATTCAAGAAAAGCTTTTGAAAAGATTAGATTTTCAACAAGCGGATTTGGAATTGATGCAGAAATTTTAGTAAACGCCGCAAATTCAGGATTAAGAATAGTTGAAGAAAAAGTAACTGTGATTTATGATACAGGTGGTAAAACATCTACTAAGAATCCCATTTCACATACATCAGAGGTAGTTTTTTCTTTAATTGATTTAATTGCACAGAAACATCCATTAAGATTTTTAGGCATTCCAGGAATTTTGTTGATTACACTTGGAATAATATTAACAATTCATGTTTTAGATGTATTTAATGAAATACGATATTTTTCAATACCATATACTTTAGGTGCATTTGGCTCACTAGTACTAGGATTAATTTTATTACTTATGTCTGTAATTTTGTATAGTATATCTAGTTCAACTAAAAATCTAAGATAAGTAAAAAATGTTTGAAAATAAGAAGAATCCTAACACAGTAAATCAATTAGAGATTAAGAAAAAAGTGATAATAGAAAATCCAATTATTTTATTAATAATTATAGGTATTGTATCACTAGGGATTAGACTATATTATTTTACGCCTGAAATTCCGGTAACTCTTGATGCATTTAGTTATTTTTTTTATGCATTTGATTCAAAAGTTATTGGACATCTTCCAGAAAACTATTCTATTGCAAATAATGGATGGTCATCATTTTTATGGTTAATTTTTTCAGGATTTGAATTTAATAATTTACTTCAATATATGCAAATACAAAGAATTTCATCAATTTTATTTTCAGTATTAACAATAATTCCAATTTATTTTATTTGTAGAAAATATTTTAATTCAAGCTATAGTGTAATAGGAGGTGCAATATTTGTATTTGAGCCAAGAATTATTGCAAATTCTTTGTTTGGTCTCAGTGAACCTATGTACATATTTCTTGGTGCATTATCAATTTGTTTAATATTATCAGAAAGAAAAAAATTAATTTTTGTAGCATTTTTGATTGCAGGACTAGCAACAATTGTAAGAGGAGAGGGAATGTCAATTTTATTTGCCATAACAATACTATTTTTTATTTTATATAAAAAAGAAACAGGGGTAATTTTAAAATATATTTTAGGTTTAGCAATTTTTAGTTTAACAATTTTACCTATGGCAATATATAGAATTGAAACCATTGGGAATGACACTATGGTTGGAAGAGTAACAGGAGGAATTCAAAGAGGTTATCAAGAAGGAACTCCTTTTTTTATAACAGGAATAGAAAATTTTATTAAATTTTTTGTATGGGATATGATCCCAATTTTTATTTTCTTTGTTCCACTGGGATTTATCGTAATTTTAAAGAAATTTGATCAACGGAGTAAGATTATTTTTTCATGTATTATATCATTAGCAATACCTGCATTTTATGCTTATTCAGTTCCAGCATTAGATACAAGATATCTGTTTATTCTATATCCAATTTTCTGTTTAATCTCAATAATAATAATAAAAAAAATTGGAGATAAATTTTCAAATCCAAAAATTTTCAAAATTCTGTTAGTTTTGGGAGTTTTATCCATCTCAATTTTCTTTTTAGAGTATAAAGAATTGGATATGGAGCATGAAAAAGAATCATACTTAATTGCAGAATATTTAATACAAGAACCTAAAACTGCAAATCATTTTTATCCTGAAAGTAGATATGTTTACGTTACTGAGATCATTAAATCATGGCCTGAATCAAATTATGTATTTTTTATAGATAAAGAAAAAGGAATATCTACACAATCTTTAATCCCTCTAAAAACTTCATTAATTACAATAAATCATGAATCAAATATTGAAGAAGTTATTGAAAATAATAGAAAATTGGGAATGACACATTTGGTAATTGATGATCAAAAAAATAGACCAAGTTTCTTCATGGAGATTTTAGAAAATGAAGAAAAATATCCATATTTGGAAAAAGAATATGATTCAAAAGAAAAAGGATTTAATTATCATGTTAAAATCTTTAAAATAAATTATGATAAAATATTAGATGAGGCATAAAAAAGTCATAATTTTTTTACAACTATACAAATTATAGTTGGAAAATGATGCAGTGCAAAAAATTTTCTGACTTTTAATAATTTATTTCTGAATACAGCATAACCTGTTGAAGATATAGGACAATTTTTAATATCAATAATTTTAAGAGAATATTTTTCAAGTTTTTTCTTCCAATAATTTTTTCTAAAATAAAAAATATCAGAAATAAAGCTAGAATTATATCCTAATGGGTTTAAAAATAATAATTTTAATTTAAAAAATTTATTATGGTTATTATTTTTAATTTCATTAGAAACATTTTGAGTAACTTTAGTTTTTAAGTTTAATTGAGAATTAAATTTTTTTAAAAATGATTTAAACAAAAATTTTGGTATATAGAAATAATGCCAAAAATTTGTAAATATAGTCCACCAAGAAGTTGGAACTATGTGAATCATCATACCATCATGTTTTAACACTCTATTCATTTCTAAAAATGCAGAATCAAGATTTTTAATATGTTGAAGAACTAATGAAGTTAAAATCAAATCAAAATGATTGTCAGGATAAGGTAATACAGTTACATCCATTTTTTGTACATCAAAATAAGACGGGTGAGCAGGTACGATATCAATAGAGGTTATATCATACCCCATTTTTAAAATTTTACTAGCTTGATATCCATTTCCTCCACCTACTTCTAAAATTTTAGAATGTTTTTTTTTTGGAAAAAAATTCAAAGCGGGTTTCAGCTCTTCATCTCGAACATATTCCCACCATTTAGTAGATTTTTTTATATTTGTCATAATGATTAAATTATTTTAAAAATTAAACTAGTAATAAAAACTATGATTTATTTTTTCTGTGAATTTCAATAATTGTTTCTTGATGATCTACATCACCAAATCCTTGGAGTTGGGACCTAATAGTAAATTCATCATCAGAAAGACCATTATGTTTTAAATTTTCTTGTAAATGTTTTACAGATAAAGAATTAAAGTAAATTCCATCTTTATCATCCCATTTTCTTGAATGTTTCTCTAATTTAGGAAAATATCCATAGTATGCTACAATATATGCATGTTTTCTAGTAGCCATTACAAGATTTTTTATAAACAGTTCTACATCATAGACGTGATCAATTACATCAAAGGAAAAAACTAAATCCCATTTTTGAGTAATATTTTTTTTAAGAAAATCTTCACATATGAAATCAAAAGATGAATGATCTTTACAATATTCAATACACTTTTGAGAAATATCTAAACCTGTATACTGTTTATTGGAAAAATATTCATCATATTTTATAGGAAAAATACCAGTACTGCAACCAATTTCTAAAACAGATTTGATTTGGTTGTGTAATTTTAGAAATTGAAAGAAATCTTTTAAAACTAAAGGTTTAGAGCTGAATACAGTTTCATAATAATCAGGATCCGCCTCTTTGAAAGTTTTTGCATATTCAGTTTTAAGCCCTATAGAAGATTTAATTTTTCCAAAGTAATTCTTTCCAATTGCCTTAAAATCCTTCAATACAATTCATCTCAGATTTAACTCAAAATAAGTTATTAAATAAACCCTACAATGATACATAATTAATTAAAGAAGATAACTTAGGGAAAACAGATTGTTATTTTCAAGATTAAAAAAAAGTTTGAAATTTAGAATTGAAAATAAATTAGATCAATGGTTTTTGATTTTTAGTTTTGAGGGTAAATTTGAACAAAAATCTTTAAAAAACTTTCAAAAAATTATTCCTCCAAAAGATAGGTTTTGGGCAGATCCATTTATTGTGTTTAAAGATAATATTCATTACATATTTTTTGAAGAATATATTTTTGAAAAAAATAAAGGTCATATAGCATATTTTACAATTGATAAAAATAGAAAAATTGGGAAACCAATTAAAATTTTAGAGCAAACATTTCATTTATCATACCCTTTTATTTTTGAATATGAAAATAAATTATACATGATTCCAGAAACACAAGAAAAAAAATCAATTCAATTATACAAATGTACTAATTTCCCTGAAAAATGGGAATACCAAAAAAATATTCTAACAGATATAGATGCTGTGGATTCTACTATTTTTCAGTATGAAAACAAGTGGTGGATGTTTACAACAATAAGAAAAAATGAAACGGAAGGTTGGAATGATTTACATATTTACTATACAAATAATCCCATTGAAGGGGAATGGGTATCACATTCAATGAATCCTATTTCAAATAAAAATAACAATATGAGATCTGCAGGAGAAATATTTTTAGAAGATAATAAAATTTACAGACCATCTCAAATGTCATCTGATGATGAATACGGAAAAGGCATCATAATTAATAAAATTAAAATATTAAATGAAAAAAAATATGAAGAAGAAGCAATTAAGACGATAGAATCTTGGGATAGTAGTATCAAAGGAATTCATACTTTAAATCATAAAAACAATTTATCAATACTAGATGCAAAATGGAAGATTAAAAAATAATGAATAGTTTAATGATTCAAGATGAATAATTTTCAAAATCCTATTATCACTTTAGATTGTGACTGGGCCCCAGATTTTATGTTAAATGAAATTGCAGATATATTTACAAAAAATAAAATCAAAGCTACATGGTTTATTACAAATGATTCACCATTTTTAGAAAAATTAAAATCAAATTCACTTTTTGAATTAGGAATTCACCCTAATTTTGAGCCAAATTCAACTCAAGGAAAAACAGTAGATGAGATATTAAAAAATATGAAAAAAATTGTTCCAAATGCGTTATCAATTAGAACGCATAGACTTTTTCAATCAACACCAATATTAACAAAATTTCAAAAATATGATATTGAAAATGATGTTTCATTATTGTTATATAAAACACCAAACTTACAACCTCATTATTTAAAATATTTCAAATTATTTCGTTTACCATTTTTTTGGGAAGACGATTTAGAAATGAATGAAGATGCTATGTGGAAAGATAGGAAGATTTTTTCAATTAAAGGGTTAAAAATTTTTAATTTTCATCCAATTCATATAATATTAAATTCAAAAAATTTACAAGAGTATAATAAATTGAAAACAAAAAAAGATTTTAAAGAAATTGAAAAACAAGACATAGATAATTTAATTAATAAAAAAGATGGAACAAAGAGTTTTTTTGAAAATCTAATTGCACACTTAAAAAATAAAAAAACATATACTATTTCTGAATTAATTAAAAAAGATTGAAAACAATGTTAAATTTAGCAAAACTCTAAATTAATTGAATGATTTGAAATATTATGAAATTTGATTGCGATTATAGTTACAGACATTATTTAGAAGTTTTAAATTTTTTTAAAAATACTCATGAAATTGGACCAATTAGTGAAATTCAATCACTCCAAAAAAATGAAAAATTTGTTTTATTACGCCATGACGTAGATTTTTCATTAAAAAGTGCATTAGATTTTGCAAAAGTGGAAGCAAAAAAACATTTTTTTTCTACGTATTTTGTATTATTGCATAGTCCATATTATAATGCATTATCTCCTGATAATATATCACGTATTAAACAAATATCAGAATTAGGACATGAAATAGGTCTTCATTATGATTTAGAGTTATTTTCAGATGAAAAAATAAAAATCATTAAACATGAATTAGAAATTTTAAAGAATGTTTGTGGTAAAGAAATTAAAACAATAGCACCACATAATGTTGCAACTAGTTCAAAGGAAAAAATTTCCTTAAAAAATAAAATTGATGCATATAATATTGGAAATAAAAAAAATATTGAATACATAAGTGACAGTGTACAAAACTGGAGGAATCATTGTATGTGTAATCATGTATCTAAAAATAAACTACAAATTCTAACACATCCCTTATGGTGGAATAAAAAGAGTTTAGATAGAAATGAAACATATAAAAAATTTGAGAGAGAAAATTTAATAGAAGTAAATCAAGAAATAATTAAATTAAAAAAGTATCATAAATCATATTTTAAAATTATTAAAAAAGAGAAATGATTTTAACCGGTTACTAATAAAATCTGTTATGGATTTGTACACAGAGGGGTTAAGTGAAATATTTGTCAATTAATTATGATTCTATTGACAGTACAGTAGAAATTAAATGTAAAAATTCTAAAATTGGTAAAAATTCTAAAATTGGTAAAAATTCTAAAATTTTTGCAAATAATATCATGATAGGTGATAATGTAATAATTGGGGAAGGGGTTAAAATTTTTTCTGAGAATGTAATAATTGGGGATAATTCTCAAATTGACGATAGATCAAATATTTTTGCAATAGAAAAATTTGAACTTGGTAGAAGATCAAATCTATGTTTATGTGATATTAAAGGAAGAAGAATAAAAATAGGTGATGATTTTTTTTCTTCTGTTCCATCTGGTGAAAAATTGACAATTGGCGGAGGAGCATGGTCATATCCCAAAAGTATTCTGATTATTGGAGATAGATGTACTGTTCATGACATTTTCATTAACATAGCAATGCAGGTTGAAATTGGTAATGATGTAGGAATAAGTCAAAAAACATCATTTTTTACACATTATTTTTGGAATTCAATTTTTGAAGGATATCCTCAAAAGTTTGAAGGTGTAAAAATTAATGATGGTTGTATTATAGGAGCAAATTCAATTTTTTTACCAGGTACAAAAATTGGCAAAAATTCAGTTATAGGTGCAGGTTCAATTATTACCAAAAAATTTCCTTCAGATTGTATTATAGGAGGAAACCCAGCGAAAATTATTAAAAAAAATATTAAAAAAAATATTCCAACTAAAAATAAATTACAATTATTAAAAAATTCAATTCAATGGTATGTAGAAATTTTACAAACGAAAGGATTTACAGTGAAATCCCAAAAAGGAATTAATCATGTATTAATTAAAAATAAAAAAAAGATTATTTTATGTTATGATGATAAAAGTAAAAAAAGTAATTACCGAAGGATTGTACTAACTTTTGAACCCATAAAACCTATAAAAAATGAAACTATAATTAATTTAAATAAAAAAACTATCGAAGGAAAAGAAGATGAAATTACAGATGATTTAAGAGATTTTTTAAGAAAAATTGGAATAAGAATTTTTACAAAAAGAAAATTTAATTCAATTAAATATGAAGTAAATTTTCAACTTGAATAACCACCATCTGTAACAAAAGTTTGTCCAGTAACATATCCAGAAGAAATTAAAATATTAATTAATTGGCAAATTTCCTCAGGATTGCCTAATCTTTGTGCAGGAATATTTTTCTTGAGTTTTTTTCTTATTTCTTGTTTAATATCATAAAACATTCCAATATCAAAATAACCAGGAGCAATGGCATTTACTGTAATATTATTTTTTGCCACTTCTTTTGCAAAAGATGTGGTAAATCCCAAAATTCCTGCTTTTGATGCAGCATAATTTGAAGCCCCTGCAACTCCATGTAGAGCAGTAAACGAAGAAATATTGACTATTCTTCCATAATTCTGTTTTTTCATTTGTGATAAAACAGCCTTAGAAAAATGGAATACACCGTCAAGGTTAATTTCCAATACCTGTTTCCATTTTTTGAATGTCATTGTAGACACTGGTGAATCCATATGAATTCCCGCATTATTAATTAAAATGTCTATAGAACCAAAATGCTTTAAAGATGATTTTATAGTATCATTAACATCATTTAATTTTGTTACATCACATTTTAAGACCAAAGGTAAATTTTGTTCAGGAAAATTTTTTATTAATTTTTTAATTTTTTGTTTAGATTTTGAATAAGTCATTACAACATTAAATCCATTATTTGCAAAATATAATGCCATATAAGATCCAAGTCCACTTGAAGAACCTGTAATTAGAATTGTTTTAGGATTTACCATTCTAAGAAACTTTTTCCACTTCAACAATATCTAATCCAAAACCCATTGTAATTCCTACAAGTAATCCTTTTGAGCCTACAGAAGATTTTTCTACGAATGCTTTTCTCATAACAGTTGGAATACTACAACCCGTTAAATTTCCATAGTCACGTAAAGTTTCATATGATTCATTAATTTGATCATCTCTTAAATTGTAAACAGATTTAAAAGAATCTAAAATTTTCATGCTGCCTGTGTGAATCATTACCTTAGATTTTTTTTCCATAAAAGATCTAGCCATATTTTCATCAAAATTTTTGTAGTCATTTTTAAGAAATTTCATTATCACTTTTTTTGAATAATTTACTGCAGTATCTGCTACATGTGAAGCAGCAGAAAGTTCAAATTCATAAAGATGATCAGTATATTGATTTCTTAATTGTACACAAGCTTTTCTATAATCAAATTTATCAAAATTTACACCATGGGTAAAATTAGTAAATTTTATTGTAGGGTGTCCTTTATAATTTTTCGATAAAACAAATGCAACTACTCCATCACCAAATAAAAATGAAAACATTGTAGAAGTCCATTTTCTAATTTGTCTTTCTCGATCATATTGATTTTTACTAATTTCGCTAGGATTCTTAATTGACATATTATCTTTAAGATGAGGTAAATACCAACCTGAATTACATCCAGATATAATTACTAGAACATTATCTTTATCATTTTTAACTAAATTTTTACCCAGTTCTAAAACTTTTAAAAAAGTAGAGCATGCCATTCCTTGCATATTAAAATGAGGAATAAAATTAGATAGTCCAATTTTTCTGATCAATATTGAACTTAAACCTGGACTTAG
>Ga0308019_10000567_pt1 | contig 23123 bp, 18 predicted proteins | sample Neamet284_FD_203135 | JGI IMG/M metagenome (GOLD analysis project Ga0308019, IMG submission 203135) | Marine microbial communities from water near the shore, Antarctic Ocean - #284 | ecosystem: Environmental > Aquatic > Marine > Unclassified | place: Southern Ocean | collected 2014-10-01 | reverse complement strand
AGCGTTCTCAAATCCTACTATCCATTGGCAGTCGTAGGTGCATATACTGCCACAGCAACAAATGAAGTCCTCGCTGATATCGCAATCCAACTGAATATCGACACAGATTGCATCCACACCACATCGATGAGAAGGCCAAACCTTGAGTTTGAAGTGAGCACCTGGGGCGATACCGAAGAAGAAATCTTGCTTCTTGCTTCCGAACTTAAAGGGTCTGGACTTATTTATGTCAAGACACGAAACGATGCTGATCGCTGGGCGACAAGACTGTCATCTGTGGGACTCTGCGCTACCTCATTCCATGCCGGACTTGAAAAAAACATCAAACAAAAACGCCAACGAGATTGGATTTCCGGCAAGGTGCCCATTATGGCCTGCACCTCCGCATTTGGTATGGGCATTGACAAAGCGGACGTAAGATGGGTTTTACATGTTGGCGCTCCCGCAAATATTGAAAGCTATGTTCAGGAAGCTGGGCGAGCTGGGCGCGATGGTAAACCTTCTCGATGTATTTTATTTCAAGGGGCAAGGGATTTAAAGAAGAGTGAGACCCGAATCAAGGAGATGTTTCCATCCCTTAAAACAATTCAAAATATTTACCAAACCCTTGCCAATCAAGGCAAAGTAGCAATAGGCGACACTCCCGCCGACCCCACCAACATCGATCTTAAAAAGTCTGCTAAAAATTCTGGATGCACAACTTCAGAGGCTTTAGCTGCCCTCTCTTTTTTAAATACTGCAGGTCATATAGAGTTAATCAAAAACCGCAGAAGCTCTTTAGGGAAAGTAAAGTGGCTGGGAGGCAGAAATAGCATTGTCAATGAGACGACTCACCCAACTGACATACTCGCGTCTTACATCATGAGAACAGGGCTTGATATGGAGCCTATTTCGACATCGGCTAAGAAACTCGGTAGTGAGCTAGGCTTAGCGGAGCATGTTATCGATTCTGCGTTAAGAACCTTGGACGCTCAAGGTCGACTCGAGTGGATGCCTCAGGCATCAGATTATGAGGCCGCTTGGCCTTCAGCAAGGATAAAAGCCGCGAAAATCACTTTACCTCCCTCGGTTTATGCCGACAGGAAAGATTCTGCCGATAAAAAATGGAGCGCCATACAAGAATTTATTTCCACTGACGGATGTCGCTCAGAAGTTCTCGATTTATACTTCAGCGACGCCCCTGTAAACCCATGTGGAGTGTGTGACAACTGTACCTTAAAACCTAGAGAGACTGAAGAACAACTCTTAAGCATGCTTAGGGAAGTCCACCCTAAGGGACTCGATGCCTTCAACCTTATCCGGAAATTTAAAGCAGGCCATAAAAGCGCGGTGGCACACATTTTAAGAAAACTTTTAGACAGAGGAGAAATCCGAACTAAAGACACCGTCGTTTACGTAATTTCGCCAAATGAATAATCCCAGCTTCCCTACGATTACGATAAAGCCTAAGAGGCAAGAAAGCATTCTACGTCGTCACCCGTGGGTTTTCAGTGGAGCAATTAAAAAAGTTGAAGGAAAGCCTGGAGCGGGAGATTGGGTAAAAGTAATTGCAAACAAAGGAGCTCTTCTCGGCTGGGGACATTTCTCACCTGGAACTTCTATTGCCATCCGCATGCTAACGTTCGCTGAAGACAAGCCAAACGATCAGTGGTGGATTGATAAGATAAAGGAAGCCATCAGCGTTAGAGAAATGCTTGGCCTTATCGAGAGTGATACAAATAACACGTGCAGGCTTATCCATGCTGAGGGAGATGGATTACCAGGACTTATCGCAGATTTCTATGCCGGAGTATTGGTTATCCAATGCCACACGCCAGGCATGCACAACGTCATCAAACTTCTTTGCAAGGCTTTCTCTGAAGCACTTGGAGACAAACTCGTGGCAGTTTATGATAAAAGTTCTAAAGCCTTAGCCAAACATGGCGGAACGGTGAGTGAGGACGGTGTAGTTTGGGGTAAAATGCCTGCGGAACACTTCGCTACTGAGCATGGCCACAAGTTTAATATCGATTGGGAGAAAGGGCAGAAAACTGGTTTTTTCATAGACCAAAGAGAAAATCGCAAACTTCTCGGCCATTACTCAAAGGACAAGAAGGTACTCAATGTTTTCAGTTATACAGGAGGTTTTTCTATCTACGCTATGAAAGCTGGTGCAAAAGAAGTACACAGCCTTGACAGCTCAGCGAGAGCACTTGAAGTTTGTGAAGAAAATGTTGCTTTAAACGCTCTAAATATTGACGAGCACAAGAGCTTACAGGAAGAAGCTGTAGCTTATTTAAAGACTGACCTTAGCGAATACGACATTATCGTTCTCGACCCTCCTGCTTTTGCAAAGCGCGCATCTGCAAGACATGCAGCCGTACAGGGGTACAAGAGAATTAACCTTCGGGCTATCGAATCTATGAAACCCGGCTCTTTGTTATTTACTTTCTCTTGTAGCCAAGCTGTCGATGAGAAGCTGTTTACAAACACCATCATCGCTGCGTCTATCCAGGCAAACAGAACCGTGAGAATCCTACACCGCTTAACTCAGCCAGCTGATCATCCAGTAAGTGCATTTCACCCAGAAGGAGCCTATTTAAAAGGACTTGTGATCCGAGTAGACTAAAGGGCAGTAGACAAGGTTAAAATTCAGGGCTGGAGCATTCCTTTTTCCCAAGCGCCACTAGCAGATTTGGTGTAAACCACCCTGTCGTGTAAACGCGACGCTCTCCCCTGCCAAAATTCGACTCTCTCGAAAGCGATTCTATACCCTCCCCAATGAGGTGGTCGTCCAACTTTTTCTACTCCATCAAATCTAGCTTTTACCTCAGCATAAGAGTCGGTCAGTTGACTTCTTGATGCTACAGGTTCGCTTTGAGCAGATACCCAAGCGCTTAATTGACTTTCTCGGGGCCTTGTGTGAAAGTATATATCGTTTTCTGACTCCGAGACTTCTGTTACAACACCCGTTAAACATACTTGCCTCTGCATTTCCGCCCAAAAAAACGTTGCACCCGCTTTTGCATTACCACTCAAATCTTTACCCTTGTCGCTGTTTTTGTTGGTGTAAAAAACCACTGACTCGTTTTCTATTGCTTTCACTAACACTGTCCTACCCTTAGGAAACCCATCACTTGTAACTGTCGATAAACAAAATGCATTCGCATCAGGCACGTTTGACTTTAAAGCCTCACTTATCCAAGCAGAAAGCTGTTGAGCTGGCGAATCCGACAAATCCTGCATACGCATTTCCCCCTTCACATAATCCGTTCTAACTGAGTGTATGTTTTTCATCTAACGAAAATATTAATCCAAATATCACTTGTGATGACACAAATCAAAATTCTTAGAGTTCTTTAGCTATAAGAGTTTCAGTCCAAACCTCAACACCATTTGCATCTTTCACGACGATCTCAAGAGATCTATTCTTCCTTGGACCTGAGAAGTTAAGCTCCGCAAAGTTTCTAAAAGGAACGGTAGTTCCTTCAACCCTTAAATCGTTAGGCTCATCAGAATTATCATAAGCACTACTTGTGAGAGGCGACACTGTCAAATCGTGAATTACAGCTCCTCCCTCTAACTCAATTCGACTCATGTCTGTACAATGTCTATCACCAGTCAAGAAAACCACACCGTGAATATGCTCCTCCTCAATCCTGTCTATGATCTCTTGTCGTTCAGGAAAGTTGGCCATATTTTCATGACGGTCTACAGTATTTAAAAATTGACCACCCACAGCAACCATCTTAAATGGGGCTTTGCTTTTATTTAACGCAGCAATCAACCAATCTATCTGCTCATCTCCGAGCACATGTATATCCTGAGTCCTGTTGTTGTGATGTATCCTTTGAGATCTATTGTCTAGCAAAAAGAACTCAACATCGTTAAACCTAAAAGCAGTAGCTATATTGTTTGCTCCTGAAGGGGCTCCATAACTGGGATTCGCCCAAAACGTTTTAAACGCTTCCTGTGCCCAGTCTCTATGTATCCAACTTGCATCACCATCGTTGGGACCATAATCGTGGTCATCCCAAATCGCATAGTTGGGACACGCCTTCAAAAGTTCTTGCATTTCAGGCAAAGCACGTGTGTGGGTGTAACGATACAGATAGCCTGAATAGCTTTGGAAATCCACTTCCCTTAGATAAACATTGTCACCCAACCACAACATCATGTCCGGATCAGCAGCTACCATCGACTCGAAAACTTCATATTCACCTCCATAACCTCGCCCAGGCCTGTCATAGATAGAATCATTTATAAACGCACAACTTCCTATGACAGTCTTAAACGCCGGCGGGTCCATTCTATAATCCCACAACACCTGAGTGTCAATCTTAACTGTGTCTCCAATTGCGTCACCATTAGCGAACAGCACAGCGCTGTAGCGACTCCCTGGGTCTAACCCACTCAATTCTAACTGCACACTAAATGCTGTTTTTGAATCCACCCACTTCCATTCAGAACGTTCAGAAGATTCTTCACCTCCTTCTTTCCAGTATGACACACTTACATCAGCTGCTTGATCTACTTGAGCCCAAACCTGAGCCGATCTCATACTAACATGACCTATCATCGGTCCGCTAATTAATACCGGAGTCGATTTTTCGCAACAAGATGACGTTCCATCAGACAAAGATGACATCGACGTATAATTTATAACACATCCCGTTAAATTTAAGAGTGTGAAAACAAAAGCTGTTGAGTAAGCAAATTGAGTGACAAGTCTGAAATTCATAAGTAAATCGTTGATTAAACCTTTGTGAAGTTATGACTTCAAAAATAGCGCATAAAAAAAGAGGGAACTCGAAAGTTCCCTCTTAAAATTGTATGTTCTTTAAGTATTTCTCTTAGAAAGCCTCAGAACTACTTTGTTCAACTCTTAACGAGTAACAACGAAGTTTGTTGCTTGAGAGAAGTCATTATGAATAGCAGTCAATGTGTAAGTACCAGCAGCTAAAGCGTGCTTGATAACAAGACGGTTACCACCTACAACATCTAACTGAGTGTACTCAGAAGAAAGAACAATCTTACCTGTAAGATCAGTAGCTTCAATGATGATGTTTTGGTCACCTAATACCAACTCAGTGTCAAACTGCATAGAGAATGAAGACTCGAATACTGGGTTAGGGAACACGTTGAACTTAGAATCATTAGCGATACCTGTAAGACCATCAGTAACAGCTCCTTCACAAGATCCGTCATTGTAAGTAGCGTCAGAAGTGTAATTAGCAGCTTCAACGTTAGTACATCCGAAAACCACAGCGTCTGTAGTAGAGAATGTCAAGTCGTGAGCTCTCCAAGTTCCACCTTCGCCATCACGGCCTTGTAGGTTAAGAACTCCAGTAGCAGTTCCGTCAGTAGTAAGTTGCATAAGAAGCACCTTGTTACCAACTTCAGCAGCAGCTTGAACATCTGTAGGAACAACAAACCAAGCTCCATCAGTAACAGTAAGTTCGTTACCAGCTAAGAAGTTAGTGTAATCAATTCCAATAGTCCATAGGTTATTGTTCTCGCTGTTATCAGCTCCTACAGTTACCCAGCTATCAAAAGCTAGACCTTGATCAATACCTACAATCGCTTCATTCACGTCAAGTGAAGAAGAAGATCCGTACTGGTGCTGGAAGAAAGATCCAGTTGTTGCTACGTTTAACACGTGCTCATCAGCAGCAAAAATTGCGTGAAGTGAGTGTTGTGCTGAAGGAAGTACTGCGTAAACACGGTAAGTGTTACCAGGTACAACTCCACCGTTGTCTACAGCTTCAACTACCAACTCTACGTTGTTAGCGCTAGCTCCAAAGCCCATTAAAAGGGCTGCTGTCATTGCAAAAAGATTCTTCATTTGAATGGGTTTATTATTATCTTAATTATTTATTTTTTCAATTTTATTAAAAGTCTTCATCAGACTTGCGCATAAAGATAGGACATTCTTATCTAATAACATAATCCTTTTTAAAGGAGTTTGTAAATTATTGTTCGATGAACCTATAAATATAATCGATGAACACACATTATTGTATAGTTATTCATAGGTAAGACGTTACATAACGCAAAAGGTTGCGTGAAGATTTCGTTCAATAAAAATAGCTTAAATTCAAGATGAAATAAGATAAGTAAACCTATATATGAAACTCAACTATCATCTTCTCTTACCTAACTTGCATCCAGAAAAGCACATAACATGAAAAAGTTAGGGAATTTAGTGGCGGACAGATGGGTTGAGGGAGATGGTGAAGGGAGTACCTTATATAACGCAATAACAGGAGATGCTATTTCTACCGCCTCAACCCAGGGGGTAGATATTCCTAAAATGTATGAGTTTGCAAGGGAAACTGGTGGGCACGCGTTGCGTAAAATGACTTTTCAGGAAAGAGGACGAATGATTAAAGCGTTGGCACTGCATCTTCATTCTAAAAAGGACTCCTTCTATAAAGTGAGTGCTGCAACCGGTGCTACCAAGGTCGATAGCTGGATAGATATTGAGGGTGGTATAGGGAATTTATTTGCAAATGCTTCGCTTAGACGCAAGCTTCCTGACACATCTTTCGCTGTAGATGGGGATTTCGTTCCACTTTCAAAAGAAGGCACTTTCGGAGGGCATCACATACTTGTACCTAAAGAAGGTGTAGCTATACATATTAATGCATACAACTTCCCGATTTGGGGTATGCTTGAGAAAATTGCCGTGAATCTCTTAGCTGGCGTGCCTGCTATTGTAAAGCCTGCGACAGTGACATCTTACCTGACGGAATTTATGGTTAGAGAGATACATGCGAGTGGAATACTACCTAAAGGTGCACTTCAACTCGTCTGCGGTTCTGCTCGTAATATTCTAGATTTCGTTGACGAGCGTGATGTTGTGACGTTCACCGGGTCGGCTTCTACTGGGCAGGCTTTAAAGGTTCATCCACAAATTATTCAGAACTCTGTGCCTTTTAATTTGGAATCGGATTCATTGAATGCTGCAATTTTAGGTACAGACGCAGGGCCTGGCACTCCTGAGTTTGATCTATTTGTAAAGGAGATTCGCAAGGAGATGACAGTTAAAGCAGGCCAAAAATGTACTGCCATCCGACGCATACTCGTGCCAGAGCTATACATCGACGCCTTCCAGGAATCTCTTATTGCACAACTTTCGAAGACAGTAATCGGGGATCCATCAGTTGAAGGTGTTAGAATGGGGGCACTTGTTGGTTGTTCGCAGAGAGAAGACGTTATTGCTCAGGTCTCAAAACTAAGTTCTGAATCGGACATCGTTTTCGGCTCAACTTCGAGTTCAGACTTATCGCTTGTGGGAGCAAGTGCAGATGTAGGAACATTTATGAGCCCCATATTATTACGTGTAAAAGACTCCTCTACAGCAGTAAACGTTCACGAAATTGAAGCCTTCGGCCCAGTGAGTTCAGTTATGTCCTATAATACGGTCGAGGAGGCCGTTGCCCTTTCTAAAAAAGGAAAAGGTTCATTATGCTGCAGCATAACAACCCATGACCGATCAGTCGCTACTGAGTTCGTTAGAAATGCCGCAAGCATGCATGGTCGCATCCTCGTTCTTGATCGTGAGTGTGCCAAAGAAAGTACCGGACACGGATCTCCGCTCCCACTCCTTGTTCATGGAGGACCAGGTCGAGCTGGTGGCGGTGAGGAGATGGGCGGGCTCAGAGGAGTGCGACACTACATGCAGAGAACCGCCATACAAGGTCACCCCTCTATGCTAACTGCGATCACCGAACAATTTCAACCGGGTGCAGCTCAACCAGAATCCGAGCCACATGTATTTAGAAAGCACTTCGAAGAACTTCGAATAGGTGATACCGTGACTACGGCGAAGCATACCGTGACAGAAGCGGACATCTCTAATTTCGCCAACGTCTCAGGAGACAACTTCTATGCCCATGTAGATGACACATCATTAGAAGGGACGATATTCGAGCAGCGTGTAGCCCACGGATATTTTATCTTAAGTAAAGCAGCTGGCCTATTTGTCGACCCACAGAAAGGACCAGTCCTTCTCAATTACGGAATCGAGGAATGTCGTTTCACAAAGCCCGTTTATCCGGGTGCCACAATTGGAGTTCGCCTCACGGTGAAAGAGAAAATCGCACAAGAACGTCGTGAGCCATCTGATGTCTCGAAGGGTATCGTCAAGTACCTCGTCGATGTTTATGACGAAACTGGAGAAACCGTAGCTATCGCAACCATCCTAACGATGGTCAAGATGCTCGATCAATCTGCTGATTAAGTTCTAGGTGTGATGATGTATTTGTTTTTATCAGTGTTACTGACTCTGGGAGCTGAGGATGCTATGTCTGAAACTGAAGCAAAAACCAATGCACAACTGTTTGATTGTTTTTCCAAATCTGCTTACTGCTTGGAAATTAATGACACCTCAAGCACAACACAAGGGTATCTGAGAGATTTAGATACATTACAAGTTTGGGTTGAAACACTACACCCCCTGCCCTTTGCAAGAGTAAATAAAGAGGCTTGGGAGGCAACTTGCGAAAAGACGAAGAGGGATGTTGCTGAAGGGGGAGATGAATTGGCGATGACACTTGCTGTAGGTACGATGTTAGGAGTACTGAAGGACAGTCACACGATGATATCCCTTGGAGAGTGGACAGACAAGGAAATGGAGAGCCTGGGGCTAAACACTCTCACATTCAGCAGCATAGGCGGCGACATCTATGTGAAACATGATGAACAAAGTTTGATTGCCCCTGGAACGAAAATCACATCCATTTATGGCCTGCCTATCACAGAGGTCTTTGACAATGCAAAAACGATATCACCTCAAGAGGGTGAGGCGTGGCTAAGTCGAGTTCGGATCGCTGAGCATCTAATATTGCCCATGGCGAGCGCTATGATGAATGATTCGAATCGAGGAATCACAATTAATGGGCAGGGTTACCATTTAAGGAAGGCAGAAGAGATGCCTAATTGGATAAAGAATCGAAGAGATAATCGCAATACGGGATTGAACTGGGAGTATGATCATGGAGTGGCACGGCTTGAAATCAGTTCATTTATGTCGGGCTCCGGCTGGCGGTATTTCAGGGAGTTAAACCGTGGGTTTAAGATGATAGAAAAACATGGAGATGAATGGGGGATTAATGGATTGGTGGTGGATTTAAGGGGCAACTTAGGAGGGGTTGCTTACAGAATGGCAGATGTGTTTTACTATCTAACAGAGGAAGAGATACAAATTCCGGTGGCATACATTAAAAGGCAGAGTAAAGAATCAGCAGAGCTAAGTCGAGATAGATATCGAGGGATGGTGAGGTGGATAGTTGATCGATGGGGAAATAAAGAAAATGGGTTGATTGAGATTAAAAGAATGGCGGAACTGGAGATTGGAGAAGTAGATACCATAAGGTATGATAGAAAGAAGTTTGACTTGGGCAATGTATTTGATGGACCAGTCGTGGTTCTGATTGATGGACTCTCTTCTTCAGCAAGCGTATCTTTTGTCTCTGAGTTTAATAGACTTGATCGAGGGATGGTTTTGGGGGAGCCATGTAATGGCCCCAACAGTGGCACTTTTTCCGATGCTGTAGAGAGAACTCTTCCTGAGTCCGGACTGAAGGTAATGATTTCCACAGGCAGGTTTGTCATGGATGATGAATATGCCATTAGATCTCGCCCCATCAAGCCCATGAGGTGGGTTCAGTGGAATGAAGTTGATTTTGAAGAAAACAATGACCCGTTGATTGAAGCTGTTCAGGATTGGGTTAACAATACAGAAGTAGGAGACTTAAAGCAGCTTAGCGAAAGAGAATCAAAAGTTCTTTGGGAAGAGTTAGAGACTGTGTTTTCGAGAGATCGGTTGTGGGGTGGTAGTGTGCGCGAAGAGGTTTGGACGCAAGTGTTGGGAGGAGATGTTTGCGTGCAAGAAGCGAAAAAAGCAGGAGAGAATTTTAAACAATGTAAAACATCACGGAACGTTCTGACCACACTGGCCTTGCCACAGGAGTTGAGGGAGAGATTTGAACAATTAATTTCGCCTAGCCGCCCCGCCGTTCTGCACTTTGGGATACACAACCGAATGGACTGCAATGTTTGTAAACCCAAATAATATGATTAGATTTTTATTTATTTTAGCTTTTGTTATAACATCTCAATTGGTTTCTGGGCAGGACCAGCTATCGATTACTCAGAATTCACCGCTACATTTAAAAGTGGATCCGATGATAGGCACTGGTGGACATGGACATACATATCCTGGTGCAACTTCGCCGTTTGGGATGGTGCAATTGAGTCCAGACACACGTCTTGATGGTTGGGATGGATGTGGTGGATATCACTACAGTGATTCAATTATTTACGGATTCAGCCATACACATTTACAGGGTACGGGAGTAAGTGACTACGGTGATATTTTACTGATGCCCTGTACTCAATTTGCAGGTGGGCAGTCAGCTTGGAGAGATCGATACAAGAGCAAGTTTAACAAAGAAACGGAGCAGTCACATGCTGGGTACTATAGTGTTGATTTAGAAGACCAAAACCTAAGAGCCGAACTCACCACAACGGAACGAGTTGGGATTCATAAATACAACTTAAAGAGTGCAGACACCCTGACATTAATTGTTGATTTACAACATCGAGACAAGTTGATACATTACAGCATCTACCCTCTTGATGACAGTACAATTGTGGGGCATAGATTGAGTGAGAATTGGGCTGAGGAGCAGCATGTTTATTTTGCAATGAGGTTCGATAAGAAATTTGATTGGAGAGATCAACTTTCTGAAATCAAAGCTACCGGGTTTGACGAGGCAGGAAATATCACTGACCAAGAAATGGAATTCGTTCCTGTGTTTGCTGTCGATTTCGGTGTGGTTACGGACTTAACGGTCAGAGTCTCTCTTAGTTTTTGCGACATCGAGGGAGCTGTTAAAAACCTTGATTCAGAAGCACCGCACTCAGAGTTCGAAAAATACAAAATGAGAAACGAAGTGAAATGGGACAAGCAACTAAGTAGAATCATCGTGAATGATCCGGACATGGACAAACAGGTGGTTTTTTACACTTCCCTTTATCACGCCTGTACTGTCCCTAATGTTGCCTCCGATGTAGATGGGAGATATCGTGGAACTGACCTTCAGGTGCATCAACTTGGTGAGGACGAGGGACTACATTACACCGTATTCTCTCTTTGGGATACATTCCGATCATTACACCCTCTACTTTCATGGATAGAGCCCGGTAGAACTCGTGATTTCGTGAGGACCATGCTTAGAATGTACAAAGAAGGTGGGCAGTTGCCTGTTTGGGAACTGGCAGCAAACTATACTGGGTGCATGATTGGGTACCACAGCGTACCCGTAATTTCAGATGCAAAAGCTTGGGGGATAAGTGGATTCGACGAAGAACTTGCTCTTGAAGCTATGGTTCAAGCTGCGGACTCAGCACACTTGGGATTGGATGTTTACGCGGAGCTGGGGTATATCCCAAGCGAGCGAGAAAGTGAGAGCACTTCAAAAACTCTTGAGTACTGCTATGACGATGCATGTATCGCGCAATTCGCGTCGAGCTTAGGCACCTCTGAGGCGGATTCTATTTCAGAGCGGTTTCGTTTGAGGGCGCTTTCTTGGCGCAATATTCTTCATCCAAAATCCAATTTTATTCAGCCCAAACGTGCTGGAGCTTGGACCCCCGATTTCGACCCTACAGAAGTGAATTTTAATTATACAGAAGCAAATGGTTGGCAATACACCTTCTTTGCTCCTCATGATATTGCAGGAATGAAGTCGTTCGCGACAAGCACCTCTCCTTTTTCTAGCTTAATCGAAAATCAGTTCAGCGCTCCATCAGAAACATCAGGAAGAGATCAACCGGATATTACAGGTCTTATAGGCCAATATGCACATGGCAATGAACCCAGCCACCACGTAGCGTACCTACAGGCTTACACCGGGAATCAATGGCGCACTCTTGAACTTGTTGATGAGATTATAAATACACTCTACACATCCGAACCAGATGGGATTTGCGGAAATGAGGATTGCGGACAAATGTCTGCATGGTATGTCCTTTCTAGTTTAGGGCTTTATCCTGTGGCTCCAGGAGTGAGCGGAAAAAGCTCACAACTTGTAATTGGTGCTCCGCAGTTCGAAACTGTTGTTGTATCTCCAGCACAAAGTTCATCAAGGGCGCTGAATAACCCGCTGAAGATCACAGTGCGTGGGAATGGGGATTATATCGCAAGTGCGAATGGTGAGATGCGGTCATGGCGCTCATATGACGAAATTATAAAAGGGGGAGTGCTCGCCTTTGAAATGACCAACTTGAGTAAAAACGGATTCGGAATGCTAGAGAATGACCTCCCCACTCAATACATTGATGATACAGGATTCACACCCGTTCCGGCTTTTGAAGCTCCTCGAACCTTTCAGGGAAAGAAGTCAAAGGTGAGGTTAATGCATTTAGATACGGAGGCGGAAATATTTTGGCGTGAAGGAAAAAAAGGGGTGTGGTCAAAATACAAGAAGAAAATATGGGTGAACACAAATGTGGAACTTTACGCCTACGCAGTATCAGAGGGAGTGAGTTCGAAAATCGTCAAGCACGACATGGTGAAAATAGATCATGACTGGACCGTAGAGTATGCTACACCGTACTCACACCAATACGCTGCATCTGGCGCCAACTCTCTGGTGGATGGTCTGTATGGCGGTGACGAATACAGAACGGGCGATTGGCAAGGGTTTTATGCAACAACTATGCAGGCAACAATTGATCTTGGAGAATCTTTTGATATTGATGGCATGTCACTGGGCTGTGTTCAAGACATTAGACCATGGATTTGGCTTCCTGAGAGTGTTGATTTCTTGGTATCTCAAGATGGCGAGAGTTTCTCACTATTCAATCATGTTGAGCACGACGTTGCTGAGGATGACTATGAAAAGCAGGTGTTTAGATTTATCGCAGAGATAAAGTCTGAAGGGATAATTTCCGCTCGTTATATACGGGTCATCGCAAACCCACGCGGCATCATTCCAGAGTGGCATTTAGGTGCAGGGTTTGACCGATGGACTTTTGTGGACGAATGGAACATTAGCTTTGTAAAATGAAGAAGTATGGGCCATTTTTAGATTTAGGATTAGCAGCTACAACTCCTTATCCTTTGGATATCAAGATAGAGAGCGCTGATGGGGTTTGGCTTAAGAGCCTCGGAGGTAAGAAGTTGTTCGATGCGATTTCAGGAATTGGGGTCAGCAACTTTGGCCATGGCAATGAGAATATTTTGAAGGCACTCCACGCCCAAATTGACCTCAACCTCCACACCATGGTCTATGGTGAATTTCGTCATGACTCAACAATCTTGGCTGCCAAACTTCTAACTTCTTTTCTCCCTGAAAATCTCGACACGGTATATTTTGTCAACTCAGGTGCAGAAGCTGTCGAAGGAGCGCTCAAGCTGGCTAAGAGAATTACTGGCAGATCAAGGATGATTGGATGTACAGGAGGTTATCACGGGAACACACATGGAGCTCTTTCGGTATCGTCAAACGCAGAACGCAAAGCACCATTTGCGCCACTCCTCCCAGAAGTTTCGTTTATAGAGTTTAATTCTCAAAACTCTCTAGATTTAATCGACTCAACAGTGGCGTGCGTAATTGTCGAAACCATTCAAGGGGATGCTGGCGTTGTAATCCCTACACAAGCTTGGATTTCTAATCTACGAGAAAAATGTACCACGACTGGCACTATGCTCATCCTCGACGAAATTCAGTGCGGTATGGGGAGATGTGGGGCACCTTTCGCGTTCACCGAATACAATATCACACCTGACATACTCTGTGTAGGGAAAGCGCTCGGTGGCGGAATGCCAATAGGAGCGTTTGTATCCTCGAGAGAGAACATCTCTCTCCTCTCCCACTCACCCGTTTTAGGGCATATCACTACGTTCGGTGGTCATCCTGTGGCGACAGCAGGTTCTGGGGCAGCGTTAAAACTATTAAAAAACATAGATTGGTCAGCAATTGAGAGAAGAGGCGCTGCTTGGGAAGCACAGTTAACAGCTCACCCATTGGTGAAGCAGGTCAGGCGTAAGGGGTACTTTTTTGCAGTCGAGATGGAGAGCGAAGAGTTAGTTACAAAGACAATTACGAGGGGATTAGAGGTTGGAGTTCTTCTGTTTTGGTTTCTAAGCATACCAAATGCATTTAGGTTACAACCACCTCTCACTATGACGGACGAAGAATCAGAAATAGGCATCGCACTGATTCTATCAGCTTTAGAAGTATAATTGTTTCTTAAGCGTTGAAAAAACTGGCTACTGCATTCATTGAACGTTTGGCCTCGGGAAGTAGATCAGGAACCAATTGCCAAGCATGAAGTGCTTTGGGCTCCCAGTGGGTGTCAACTTCTACGCCCGCTGACTTAAGAGCTTTAACTGTGTGCAAGGAGTCAGTGTAAAGGAACTCAACTTTTGAAGCCTGAACATGAGAAGTAGGGAAACCTGCAAAAGAGCCGTAATGTGGAGAAACAAGGGGGTCTTGATCGCTCATTTCACCAATGTAATCACTTGCGAAAGCAACAGCATCAAGATTATCGAATGGGCTAAATTCACTGGAGTTAAGCACATTGCTCTCAGATGTTTTAGACAGATCCATCCAGGGAGATAGAAGCGCCAATTTATCAGGTATTTGAGTGTTTGTGGCAATACATCTCGCTACTAAACAAGCGGCCAGGTTACCTCCCGCTGAGTCACCAATTAGAAATGTGGTGCCGGGTTGCTGAACGATTTCAGAATAGACAGAAAAAAGATCATCGATGCCATCAGGAAATTTATGCTCGGGTGCAAGTCTGTACTCTGGAATTATCACCTCGCACTTTAATGCTTTCGCTAGGTATGTGGCAGTCGCTTTATACACTTTTGCTGAACCGAATGAAAACCCTCCTCCATGAGACCATATAACTCTTTTCTTCTCGTCTTTCACTCCTTGAAAATCCACCACCCCACATTTCACACCTGCTATGACGGTGTAATTAAGGTTACCCGCAAAATTTCCAGGGTTAAGTCTAGCTAACCCTTCAATTGCCATCCGAATCTGTTGTGGAGTTGCTCCAACCACTTCCCTTCTAAGTCTTACAGCAACAGCATGACCTGATATCACAGCAGAATCAAATCTACGTGCAATAAATTCTTGGATATTTGTGAGTGAATTTTTTTCCATTTGATTACAAATGTCGGAACTTTATCGCAATGATTCGTTATAGTCCTAAAAAAACAAACTTACCTAAAATTGGAGACATTCTATTGAGTGAACCACTATTGAACGATCCTTATTTCGGCAGGAAGGCTGTTCTGCTTTGTGAGTACAATGAAGATGGTGCATTCGGGCTTGTTCTAAATAATTTCGTGACTGTAAAGATAGAAGATATTCAACTTGACATTAAAAACACTTCCCCAAGATTTAGTGTTGGTGGCCCAGTAAATAGTTCAAACCTATACTTCATTCACTCTTGCGGCGAAATAGAAAACTCTCACGAAATTGTTGATGGCATATTCTTAGGTGGAGAGTTCCAAAAACTTAAATCTATGATTGAAGATGGTTACACATCTTTTAGATTTTTCTTAGGATATTCAGGCTGGTCTGAAGATCAGTTGGCGGATGAAATTAAAAGCCGGTCATGGTTTGTGACCCGAGCGGGAGCAGATGAAATAATGTCAACTGATTTAGAGAACGACGAGTTTTGGAAGAAACTCATCAATGGAATGGGGCCAGGGTTCTCTCACATTGCTGAAGCTCCCTTAGATCCAAGTTTAAACTAGGACGATAACATCTACCCCACCTCAAACTCAACCCGACAGCCTTCGTGAGCTCTGACGTTCATTACCCGCCCATCCTTGAAAATCATGTACTGGCCTTTAATTCCTGAGAGGACTCCAGAGCCCTCAGGATCCTTTGCCAGTTTAGTACTTATGACTTTAGAAGGATAATGCTCTACAGGATAGTGAATCGCATGAACAGAATCGTCGTCTGAAAAGAATGACTCATAATTCATACCTAAAATATCAAAACACTCATCTTTAAGATCCAGCAGTTCGTCAGAGTTTCGAGAGACATCCTTAAGCATCCCGAGCCAATGTGTTTTGTCATTCATGTGTTCCTTTAAAGCAACCTCTATTTCACCTGCGAGCTGTCTATAAGGAGTGACACATAAAATGATGCCTTCTACAGCTCCTTGGTCATTCCACCTAAAGTGTTCTCTTCCAAATCCTGTAACGCCAACTTTAAGTTTATTCGTCCTACTTAAATACACGATATGAGGAACATTGTGATACATTTCCTCAAACACTCTATCTCTTAATGCAACACCTGTGTGAATTGTAGAAAGCTCCGGGTTGATGATAGAAGGACATGAAATGGGGGATTCGAAAAACGCCTTTTGGCTCATCCCCATTCTATAAGCTTGTGGCATCGATTCCCCTGAAACCACACAATTTACAACGCCCTCAAATCGCCAACTTAACTTCTTCCCCACCCAGTCATTCATAGCGACTGAAGGCAATTGATCAAGCACATCATACATCTGAAATTCATAACCAACTGTTCCGCCAATTGTGCTTGAAGGTGATGCAATCATCTTCCTAATATTTCCCCTTAAAATCATATATCGAAAGTAATGGGATTTTTCTTAAATTTGTCACTTAAACGACATTCTTACAATTAAATTTTAATATGAAACAATTTATACTCCCTTTTGCTATTCTAATTTTCGGAACTGCCTTTGGCCAAACTCCACTTTTCGAAGAAAATTTCGATTCTTATGCTGTTGGTGATTACATAGGTGTTGTCGGTACACCTTTCACAACTTGGAGTGGAACTGGAGCTGGTACTGCTGAAGACGCTCAAATAAGTGATGAGCAAGCCAACTCTGGCACACAGTCATTAAAAATATTCGGAGATGGATCAGTTGGTTCAATGGATATTTACCTTCCTATAGGTCTTGAGCCGGCTTACGAAGTAAGTTATAATTTATATGTTCCATCTGGCTATTCTGCTTATATGAATGTTCAGGAGGCAATGACACCAGGTTTAGCATGGGCCTTTGATATAATCTTTGCAGCAAACGGGCAGATTGTTTTCGGCATCGACGGAGTAGATCTTGCATTCACGTCTTACACGCAGGATGCGTGGACAGCTGTTTCACTTAGAATGGATCCAGTTAACGACAGAGCTGAAATCTTTATTAATGGAGAGTACCTAGCCAACTTTGCCTTTGATGATATTATTGGAGGTATTAATTTCTTCGGCTTCGGAGATGGTATTACTGATGGACTTTACTACATTGATGATCTTGTTGTTGTTGAAACTGAGGACGTTGTAAATGGACTTGAAGAAGCTGCTCAACTTGATTTGGCTTTCGGACCCAACCCAGCGAACAATTACATTCAACTATCAAGCAACGCTTCAAACGGTGTTGTTCGCATCATGGCTCTAAACGGTCAGATCGTGAAAGAAATCGCTACTACGAATTTACTTTCTGGCACACGTATCGAACTTGACCTTGACAATGGCATCTACCTTGTAGAGCTTACATCAAACGGTAACCGTACAATGCGTAAGCTTGTAATAAGCAAGTAAAACTAGAAGGTATTTTTACTTCATACTAATTATTAAGGGCTACTCCAAAACGGGGTGGCCCTTTTTTTATAAGGGTGTTTTTAATTTAGCCCTACTCGACTAAAGATTAGCTAAAAACTGCTTCACAGCGTGAACCACATCAATTGTGTGGGGCGGTAAATCGGCAGATTTCCAGGGGTGGGAAGCTCCGAAAGTGTGTGCCGCCTCAGGAATTACCACCAGATTTCCATTATTAGCCCATTCGGCAAGTGCTTGTCCTTCTGAGAGATCTACTGCATCATCTGCATCTCCATGAATCACCAGTAGAGGGCACGAAAGTCTGCGGATAGCACTCTCAATATTGAGCGACGCGCTGTTCGCAATAAAATCTTCGTAGAATGTAAATGAATGGGACAAAACCTGCATGGTTCGGCCATTTAGAACTTCAAGTCGATCTGAGGAACGCCATTTATTAAGAGCCTCACCAGAAGGAAAGCGTGATTCGAAATCACTTACTGAAGCAAGTAAAACAAGTCCGTCCACATTAATACGCGAAGCTGCGAGAGAAGCAATGCCTCCTCCTCGACTGTGGCCCATAACGATGAGCTGTTCTGTGTCTGCAAGCATGCCATCTCGCGCAACCTCAAGCACCGACTCCAGGTCGGACAACTCCTTGGAATATGTATTGTGAGACCAAGCTATTGTGTCAGAACAATCGAGAAGATTTGGCTTAATGTGCCCATTGTGAGAGAAGTTAAATCTCAGAAAATCCCACCCCTCTTCAGCCAACGTGGCACCTAATAAACCCCAAGCTCCCCAATCTTTAAACCCCTTGTATCCATGTGCAAATACAATTCGCCCCCTTCGTTTCAAAGGATCTACAGCATGATGAATGTCACCGTGAATTTGGCCAGAAGCGCTAAGATGTGTGAAAGGAGTGCGATTAATGTTCATCAGGTTGTAAATTGCATATTCAAAATTATAGCAAATTAGAGAATGAGACTGAAATTAAGTTTATTTTTTGCAATCTGTGCGCTTTCGTTCACAAATCTTTCTGCCCAAACATCTGGCTCAAACGACATCATCGTCACAGTCGAAGGACTTGGTGCTGACTCCGTCTTTCTTGCGAACTACTATGGGTCTCGACTTTATTATAGTGATACAACTGTGGCTGATATCAATGGACGCTTCGTTTTCAAAGGCAAACCTTTTGACGAATGTGGCAAGTATGCTGTCGTTCTCCCTGGACCAGTCTTCTTCGATATGATGTTAGTCTCTGAACCCATGGAGTTCAGAACAACAATGAAGAACCCACAGGGAGATATGCAAATTATTCAAAGTGAGGAGAACGAGGTGTTTTATGATTACCTCAATTTTCTGAACAGCAAAAGGGAAGAACGCACCCCACATGATGCCGTACTCAACGATTCTACATCTTCTCCATTAAAGGTAGAGATCGCACGCAATGCTATGACTGTAATGAATTCAGAAGTGTTGGAATATCAGGATGCTTTAATTGACGACCCGCGCGATTACTTGTTTGGAAAATACCTGGGTATGTTGCGAGAACCACAAGTTCCTGATGCACCATCTAATGTTGAGGACGTTCGATTTTGGAATTATATGTGGTACAGAAACCACTACTGGGACAGAGTCGATTTCACTGACTCAAGGTTAGTGAGAGACGGCAGCTTCCACAACATGATAGAGATGTGGTGGGGACAAGTCATTCCGCCAGACCCAGACACCCTGTTTTTCGAAGCAAAGAAACTTCTAGCGAAGGTCGTCGGAAACGAGGATATGTTCAAATATATCCTTCACCACATGACCTTTGAAAGTGAGTCTTCTAAAGTTATGTGTATGGACAAGGTGTTTGTTGATCTTGTTAACGAATATTATGTGACGGGGAAGGTGAAGTGGTTAGACGATAAGCAACTTGCGAAGATTGTCGACAGAGCTAAGGCTCTCAAATATTCCGTGTGTGGAAATATTGCACACAACATAACGCTACCCGGAAAAGATGGAACGACCTGGGAGTCACTTCACGATATAGAGGCGAAATATACATTACTGGTTATTTGGGAAAGCAGTTGTGGCCATTGTAAAAAAGAGATGCCTGTACTGCAGCGCATTTACGAAGAATGGCATGACAAAGGGCTTGAGATCTACGCGATCGGAAATGACTTTGAACCTGAACCATGGCTGGAATACTTAGAAACAACCAATTACACGGATTGGATTCATGTGAGTGACAATCCTCTGATTAACGCACAGGATAGCGCCGCATCTCTTATCCGTAGTAGGATTACAGACTTAGAGTCCTTAAACTTCAGAACAACATTCGATGTCTTCTCAACACCTAAGCTTTTTCTCCTTGACGAAAATAAAAAGATTTTAGCAAAACAAATCGGTGCGCTTCAGCTAGCTGAGATGCTTTACAGGATTGAAGGCCTTGAGCCACCACACCCTGAATTTTTCCTTTCTGAAGAAGCTATTGAGAAGCTCAAACGTCAAGAAGAACAAGAAAAAAACAAACACTAACAACACCCTCTCAATTAACCAATCTATTATATAAGATGAGCCAAGGGCGATTTTTTAAATTATTTCTTAAACAGCCCAGCGTTAATGCATCTGTAACTCCAAGCTCTAAAAAAGCGGCAATAGGAATGGTGCAAGGCCTTGATTTAAGTAATATGAAATATGTTGTTGAATTGGGCCCCGGAACTGGCGTCTTTACAGACATACTAGCTGAAAGACTCCCCGCAAACTGTAAAGTATTACTTATAGAATTGGAGGAAGAGTTTATAAAGCCATTGGAACTGAGACTCGATGACCGATTTGAAGTGGTGAAATGTAGTGCGTGTAATCTTGAGTCACTTTTAAAGGACAGAGGTATAAATAATGTTGATCTTGTTATAAGTGGCCTACCATACACCTTACCTAGTGACGTGAAAAAGATCTTATTCTCTACTCTTTTAGAGTTAACGAGAAAGGGTACACACATGAGGTGGTTCACATACTTTCCATTTTGGATGAAAAAACATTACGTTAATTTTCCAATGAAAAAATCTGGATTTGTTTTGTGGAATTTCCCTCCAATGTGGATTTATTCCGTTAACTAATAACTGAGTGAGAACAAATAATGTTGAATCTAGAAATTCCTTGACTACATTTGCATCGCATTTTTAATTATTTTTATTGTGAATATTTTTGTAGGAAATCTAGCTTGGGGCGTTGATGACGTCGTTTTAAAAGAAACATTTGAAGCTCACGGAGCTGTTGACAGCGCACGTGTAGTACACGATCGTGAAACTGGCCGCTCACGCGGTTTTGGCTTTGTCGAAATGCCTAACTCTGACGAGGGGCAATCAGCAATCGAGGCTCTCGAGGGTAAAGATGTAATGGGTCGTCCGATCCGTTGCAACGAGAGTGAGCAACGCGAGAAGCGTCGTTCTTTCTAAGGAACTAAGACTTATAAAAAAGCCCCGACCTGTAAGTCGAGGCTTTTTTTATGCCTTTTTTTATCTAAATAAAAAAGGATTTGTAGCGAGAGAGAGACTCGAACTCTCGACCTCAGGATTATGAATCCTGCGCTCTAACCAGCTGAGCTACCTCGCCAAGGCGGGCGCAAAGATAGTAAGGAGTTTTTAGTTTTACACATGAAACACTGTAAAATCTAGGAAATATTTAGAATGAGAATTAGACTGATTTAGAATTAATCTAGCTAAATAATATATATATATATATTATTTACAACTACTAAATCCTTTATATCCAAACAGTTAGGCTTACTGTCATTGTTTTCAAATTTGAACAACATAACAACTTAAATTTATATCCCAGATCACCCCATTGACAGTGTACTCTACTTTAAAGGTTATCATTTTTATGGTTATTATAAAGAATATTAAGCTTCGAAAAGCTAGGGAGTATTAGGACTAAGAAAAGAAAGGGTTCTTAGAGAAAGGAACCACATTAAATGGCGTTATGCTAAACTTTATCAGAAATCATATTGCACACTTTACATTAAGACGATGTCAAAAACCTAACGCTCGAAGCTTTGCAGGTAACTGAATCAAATGGTATAATTATAGTGTTATATTAGCATAAATAACAAACTCAATCAATTATGAAAAACTTTTCTGTATTATTTCTATCTTTTTCAATGTTGTTGTTTACTAGCTGCTATGTTACTTCTACAACTCACACAGCTATGTGGCATGGTACTGACTCAATTAAAACTGACTCTAATTTCAAATACGTTGAATATGGTGTAGTTGGCAGTGCTAGCGCTACATATTATCCAAATAAATGGAAAAGAGAACAAGGAACAGTTAGAGAAGGGTTAATTGCAGATGCAAAGGCCAACATGCGCGAGCAATATGAATTAAAACAAAATCAAGCGTATGCCAATCTTTCTATAGACGTTTTGAGAACCACTAAAGGAAAACCTGTTGGGCAAACTACATCTATAGACAAAATGGTACTCGAAGTGGTTGTTTCAGCAGATGTCATAGAATATATTAATGACTGAATAATTCTGAAACTTTTTCTGGAATCTTTGAATATTGAATGTCATTTAGTATCGCAACCCATTCAATTTCACTTGTCTCACAATTAATTAATTTAAGAGTGAGATTAATATTTGATTTTTGGACGCATTGATAAGAGGATAACAAAGTATAATTTGCTCCAATAAGATTGCCTGCTTTCACTGATTTCTCTTCTTGAATTAGACCACTTAAAGACAATTTTTGTTCTTCAATAAATAAGTTCAATTCGTCTCTATTAACTAGCTGATAGTTTGACAACAAACTTGCATTCAAATAATCAGTCAATACATCTAAGTCAACTTGATTACAGTTATGATTAGGTTTTATCGATATTAAAATTGTATTGCCGTAATCTGGAATATCACCATCTATAAACACTTTTGATGATGGCGGCATCTCGCCCATAAACTCTTCCTTTTCAGATACATACTTGCTAATTAAGTCGTGATAAATTAACGGTATAGCATCCTCTTGAATTTGCCTTACTTTCATACCTTTTCGTGTAATATTAACTTTAACAAATACATTATTATCAACAGAATTAATTTCTAAATTATTGTCATCATACGCCCTGTTTTTGCAACGTACATTATTATTTCCATTTTCTAAATCGTAAATAATATTCTCGCCTAGACCTATCGTTCCAATGTATTTACCATTTATTTCAATTCTTGTAAATGAAGAGCCCGAAGTATTCCCCTCTGCATACACAAACAATATGGATTGAGATAAAATTAAATACGGTGTGAAAAACCCACCCAAAGCAGCAAATAGAACTCTCATTACTTTTAAATTATTTCCCACCAATGTACATCAAAGACATTGCACATACTATAGATTAAGACTCAGTATTGTTACTCACGAAGTATCGCATCTAAAAGAGTTTAGAATAAGAGTAAATCTAGGATTACATTATACCCATCGTTCTAATGATCAGAAATACCACACCAAGGTGAGGCAAAGACAGTGATGAGATTTAGTTTTACACATATTTAGCAATAACTTCTAC
>Ga0308019_10000563_pt1 | contig 23173 bp, 19 predicted proteins | sample Neamet284_FD_203135 | JGI IMG/M metagenome (GOLD analysis project Ga0308019, IMG submission 203135) | Marine microbial communities from water near the shore, Antarctic Ocean - #284 | ecosystem: Environmental > Aquatic > Marine > Unclassified | place: Southern Ocean | collected 2014-10-01 | reverse complement strand
GCGCATAATATTAAAAGAGGACTGTCGATACGACAGTATAGTTGTGCCTAGAAAGTGGGAATAGGCCTATAAATTGGCCTACAACGCATTAATTAGGTGAAGATCGGGCGGTTTTTGCAATTTTTGATAAAAAACACACGTAACAGGCATCGATGCTGATGTGCCTTAATTGTACAAAGGTCTCAAAATAGCTTAATTGGTTTTAGACCCACGCTCTGTACTGGTTGGCTTGCCACCTACTTGAGAAGATTTTGGTATTGGATTGACTAACTCAGCAAGCCGCAGCAATTGAATAGGGGGGTAAAGTTTAAACTTGCGAGCTGTGTGCATATTTATAAAGATTGAGTACTGACTCAAGGATGGAATACTTAGCTCCTCAGGTTTAGCACTTTCAAAGAGTACTTTTTGCGCCTGCTTAGCCGCTAACTTGCCCACGTTATAATAGCTGTTGGCCACTGCAATTAGGCCGTCAGACTGAGCTACTATTAATTCATAAGCACTGGCTATAGGTAACCCAACATCCTGCGCGTGTGCGATAAACTCGTTACGATTTGCCGTGTTGTAAGAGCTTGATCCGATATAGATTATGTCTACGCCTCGATCGGCTAATTGACCCATAAGTTCAGGGAGCTGAAAGGGTAAGGGGTACCCCTGTGAGTCTAATTGGTACTCTAAAGAGGTCAATGTAAAGCCCACTTGAGTAGTCAAGCGCTTTAACGTTTGAGTGTTAAGTACCGAATTTAATTCAGAAGGATTGTTAATGACGCCAATGTGCGGGGTTTTTAGCCCAAGATACTCCTTAATAGTAAGCATCTGCACTTCTTCAGGCACTCTGTTACGAACGCCAGTCACAAAAGCTCTACCACTTTTGTGATAGCTTTTCACAAGCCCAGCACCAATAGGGTCAGCTACGATCATAAAAAGGGCAGGGATATGACCTAAAAACTGGCCCCTGGAGCCCTCTTTCAGTGGTCCGATAATGCCCTTACTAACAGACGTTCCCCAGGTGACAACTAAGTCTGGGTTTAACTGTTTTATCTCAGATAACAAACCCTTTAGTTTTGTCTTGTCTAAAGAGGCATCGCGCAGGGTGATAGCCACAGGGAGCCCCTGCTCTTCCATTTTTTGCTTGAACCCTTGGCATGCTTCTTCACAACCCCTCCATAACACCATATGAATGTTGGCTGGGTTATCTTTGCTAAAGACTTGTGCACTGGTGAAGGTGCTAATGAATAAGCTAACCACCAGCACTAGGTAAATTTGCATCATTGGGTTGCCCCCTTACAACGGTTCGAATAAAGAAATAGGCCATGATAAGACCACTAAAAACAACCCCAATACCAATGATGGCCAATGTCTCAGAGAAGTTAAAATACAACAATAAAGCGCCAACCATAATAGGGCCAAGCACGCTGCCTGCTCGCTCAAAAGTGCGCAGAACACCCAGCACGCTAGTGTGACTGACGCCTGAAGTTGCTTCTGCAGCTGTCATCACGGCTGCAATCAGTGGTGCCTTTAGCATGGCGTGTGCAATACCCATCAGCGTAATGGCTATCAGCAGGCTCATTATAGATTCTCTTTGATACAGCGACATTAAAACCAGTCCAGATGCTATCGTACCGATGACCACTAAGTGTTTCATTTTACCGTATCGATCTGCAGCGCTTGATGCCAGAGGGCTTAATGGAATAATAACCAAGGCGTAAACCATCATAATACGGCCAATCTCAGATTGGCTGGCATCCAAAGAGAGCAAGTAGAGTGGAGTTAAGTAGTAGAGAAAACCTGTTAATATGATCTTGGCAGGAAGCGCACAAAATATGATCAGGCAGACAAACTCTGGGTTACGTATCAGCACCTTTATTGCGGATCCCCCGGGTTTTGCCATGGCATTCTTAGCTTCACCTTTGTTTTCAGTCAGCATCACCCAAGCTAATCCGCCCGCCACAAGCGTGATAATAGCGCTAATAAAAAACACATTATGATAACCAATTCGATCAGCAATAATCCCACCAAGTGCAGTGCCACACAGGGTGGCAGCCATTAATACACCTACAAATATAGCCATACCCCTGGCCCTATTTTCAGCCGAAACCGCGGCAGCAATATAGCCCTGGCAACTAATGGTAATAATGGCATAGCCTAGGGCTGTCAGAGCACGTGAGGCAATAATATGATAACTATCAAACGCTATTGCACAGCCTATGTAGCCCAAAAATGCAGGAATTAGCCCCAACATAAAAAGTTTTTTATTACCCCATCGCTCGACCCACCCTCCTGCAAACGGAGTGGTTAAAGCAACCACCAACATAAATACCGATATAGGCAATGCCAATAAGATGTCTTGGCTAAGCCATGGATTTGGCTCGTAGTACTGCGCGACAAACAAAGGCATAAAAGACTTTTGAAGCTCCTCCGCAAAGGCAAAGACAAACAGTGGCACACGAGCATCTAATACATTAATTCGCTTTTCTTTGAATACTTTGATTAAGTTGAACTTGTTTGAGACCTCTTTTAACTGCTCATTAAGCTTAGATTTTTGCTGTTCAGCTGCCTGATGATAGGTCTGCTGTAACGCCATGGAATCTCGATTCAGTTTTTGGTTAAAGCTTTCAATGGTACCCTGACCATATTCTACATCAGTCACACTGAAGTCACCGTTAGCCTGACGCTGCAATAATTTTTCAGTTCGACGAAAAGGTGCAATGACATAAAACATCACCAACACAATGATCACCTCAAAAGAGATTAAGAGCACAGAGATCAAAACGATGACAATGTCAAAATAAACATTACTCAATTGAGAGCGAATGTAATCACTATTGAGCCCGACTTGCACGGCACCAATACGCACGCCCTGTAGGGTTAGTGGTAAAAAGTAATCATCTGAGCTGCTGTGTTGGAGGGTGGTGGCGAACACTAATTTTGCCAGCTCAGAGATACTATCGATCCAAGGGTAGCTGACCTGAGGTGCTGTTTGCTGAAACATTGCTCGCAGCGCTTGGGCTTGATCCAGATTGACGATGATCACCTCACTTCTACTTTGATGGTGAAGTAACGCGCCGTGCTGATCACTGATGGCTAAATACTGTAGTTCAGGGTAATGAGCTAACACTTCATTGAGGTAAGGCTCTAAGCCTTTAATGTGAGCTATGGGTATGCCCACTGAAACCGCTAGTTCGACGTCTAACCTGACAGATTCAACTATCGCTTCAACTTTTTTTAATAACTGAGGTTTTAATGACTGGTTGAACTGCGCAAGCGTGAAAACTGCACTTAATGTGGCGGCTATTAAAGTACTGACTAAGGTGATGAAAAGTAGCTTGTTGTTGATAGAGTGGTTTAGTTCATGGCTTTTTTTGGTCATTACTTAGCCCCGACTGTGATGGAATCAATGCGTTTAGTTCAGGACAACACGTTTCAATTTGCTGAGCAACATGTCCCATCATTTTTTCCCGGTGTTCAATTTTTAAGGCCAGTTGGTAGGCTGCAGAGCCTTGACTTAATGACTGCTGTGAATGGGATGTCGGTTTGAAATTTAGCTGTTGTTGGATCACTTGAAGTACTTTATTGACGTCTGAGAAGCCCCACAAGACTGCTAAAAAAGTAAATAACGCGAAGAGGATAAAGATCACTGCGCTGGCACTGACTAATTGATGGACCACTTGATTGGTGACCTTCAGGTACCCCTTTTTGTTGTATCTGACAATTATGTTACCCATGGCTTGGTCAGTGGCATCGAATATTTTTAACCCACTAAATAATTCAGCACTATTTTCAACCCTCCAGTTAGGCTCTTTAGCACTGATAGCTGCCTGCAACACATTATCTTGGATGTACTGTTTTTTCGGGGAGTCTAAGCTACTGTGAAACAGAATTTTTGCGCTGACATCTATGATAAATATGTCTTGTATAAGCGGATCACGTGCTTGCTCGCGCTGCAGCAAAAAAGGGAGGTTTTGCATTTCAATCAAAGGTAATCCTAATTGCCCTGCCTTACTGATCGAGCGGTTAATAGAACCTGAAATGACTTGGAGTTGTGAGTATGCAATATTGGACATCATGCTTGAGAACTTAATGGCGTTCATCAATAACAATAGGCCGAGCACGCAAAACAAGACAAGCCATATGGTAGCGACTAACTTTAGCTTTATTTCAATAAAGGTTTTCATACGATTGCACACATGATCACCCACCGATCATGACCGTTGGGCAACCTAATACTATAGACCCCCCGTGTGCAGTGCTGTCTCCCATGCGTGCGGCCGGTTTTCCTCCAACCATGACAGTAGCACTGCCTTTGACAATGCTGTCTGGAGGGCCTATGCAGACACACATGTCCCCTATGCCTGCGGCGGGCATTTTGCCTATGAGCACGGTAGGCGCACCTGGGCCAATAATAGGCCCTCCTACGTGAGGTATGGGCACTATCATTGGAGTTTGCATTGGACAAACATGCATATCTGTTAACCGTGCGGCTAATGTCATGGTAAGGCTGCTCCAGCCCTTTTAATTACACCTTGACCACCGTTTGCTAGGTCTTCAGCTAAAGCAAAAGTGTCTAGATAAAAGGCATGGTAGTTTTTCCACTCAGGTTTTAATGCTGCTGTATTTATCGCTCCAGCGACAGCCTTCGCATAGAGGTAGGGAACGGGCATTACGTCAGGCTGAGCACTGTCAGCAATGCTTCCCACACCACTCCAAAAAACAGCTTGGGCCAACCATCCGATGGCACAGTCATGCCCCAGAATTTGCAGGCGCTGCTCTACTAACCTTCGCTTTGCCTCCTCAGGTTTTAGTACCCATTCTTTACATCGCAAAAGCGTGTCACGCTCTAACTCACTCCAGTCATCTAGGCGTAATTCAAGCACGATGGCACACCACCAAATTGACTCTCTCATCGGTAAGGCATGGGCGAAAAAAATGGTTAGATCTATTAACAACCCTGCACTGCGTAGCAGCTGAATCGTTTGTGCTGGCGGTAGTTTTGGGTCTACCACTTCTAGGGCCTCTGGCGAAGGGTCAAACCGTGAAAGGATCACTTCACTGCTGGATAGTGGTATTTTTTTGTAGCTCATTAGTTCACCATTACCACGCCGCCTTTCACTACGGCCATACCACTGGCAGAAATTTCTGCCATTGCAGCACCTTTAACTTTTGCGCCTACCGTTCCAGAAAGTTCAGCGTTTAATCCCGATGCCTTAAGATCTGCGGTGGCTTTAATCGTGATGCCCGCGCTGGAATTGATGTCCACTTTACTCTGTCCCTTAATAGAGACTTGTGCCCCATCAACCAGCACTTTAGAGTCACCGGTCAGTGTTATTTCACTACTTTTAAATTCAATTTTAGAGCTGCTCATAACCAATTCACTGGAGCCTACTTTAAAAGTGATGGTGTCCTGCGCTTCCAATGTAATGGTTTTTGCCTTTTCCAAAATTGACTCTTTGACAGTTAATGTGTAATTTTTGGCGCTGCTGGCATTCATGTCTTTCTCCACCACTAAGGTGTGTTCTCCTGTAACCGCCTCTTTACTGTCGTTTAACACTTTGATGCTGATGTCATTTGCAACTTCAAGCGCATAGTTTTTTGCGGCATGGAGATATAACTCTTCGTTGTCTTTTTTGTCGTCAAATCGAAGTTCATTAAACTCGCCAGAGAGTTTGGTTTTTATGCCTGATTGGGTGGTATCTTGGTCTGCATAGGGTACTTTATGTTTGCCGTTGTACACACTTCCCGTTACGACAGGCTTATCAATATCTCCATCCAAAAAGCTAATGAGCACTTCTTGGCCAGCGCGTGGTGTAAATTGCATACCATAACCATTACCAGCCATTAGTTGTGCCACTCGCACCCAACAGCTGGTCTTTTCTCCATCTGTGTCATCCCAATGAAACCTTATTTTAACCCTGCCCTCATTATCACTACTGGGTTCATGTTTTTTAGCACCAGAAACAACTGCACTGTGTATGCCATGAATCAAAGGCTTACTATTTTCTGTGGGATAAAATGGGTGGTCTTTTGGGCAGCAGGTCAACTGCATGGTTTGCGATAACTGCCCACTTGCATCGACGTGGTATTGATATTCACTACTGAGGACTAAATAATCACCTAACTGAGAGGGATCAATATGTGAGGCCAAGTTAATGTATTGGCCACAGTTAATTGAGGCATGCTCAGTGCTCGCATTAACTAGCTTGTGCTGAGAATCTAATTGAGAACGCTTAATTTTTGCTAAGACCTTGGCAAGGTCATCCTGTTGCCCACTAATACTTGCTTGAGCATATCGGACGTCGATTAGTTTACGATTGCCAACTAATGGATAATCAGAGGTGATAGAAGGCGACTTTACCAACTTAGTTTGCTTTGGATCATAGCTTGTCAGTTCAAGTTTTGCGGCGTGATAACCTAATTGTGGCCTCCAATCAAACATCACGGGCAAAGTGCCACTTTTAGTGACTTCGCTATCAAAACTTAGTTTATCTCGGCTACTAAAGGGCTTAGACGCATCTTGAAGGATCAGCTTTGTGCTTTTATGATCGTGGAAAAAGTAGAAATGGATGCCTTCTTGCGCCAAAATCCTACACACAAAGTCATAATCAGTTTCGTTGTACTGTAAGCAATACTCACGTTTTGTGCTAGGCAAGGCATTGAGCCTATATTGACCCTTAAATCCCAGTTCATTGAAAATAGAAGTCACAATTTCCTGACTGCTCTGATCTTGAAACACCCGGTAGGCCCTACTATATTGCAGTAGCGCTAGCCAGGGCCTGACAGTCAATAGGAAACTGTGGGTTTTATCCTTTTCGCTTCCAAATAGAGATTCGACACCTACAACTACGCCACCGTACCTTTGAATGGCTTTTCGACTGGTAGATAACTGGTTGAATATTTCACAAGTGACATACTGCCCCAACCATTCAGAGCCTTCTAAGTCATTCGTTAAGACGGTCGCCTCAATGAGTGATAGTGCTGATAGGCTCTCTTTTATATTTAATTGCGTGAGGACAAAATTTTGACCACTTTCATCTTTCATAGTCAGCTGACTACTCTGGGGGTCCCGACTTACGCCTTTTAAATTATTCCGCTGACCCGATAACATGGCTTAACCTCTATATTTTTTGGGGCGTTTTGCACAGAGGCACATTGACAATTACTGAACATAATTTAACTTGGATCATACTTTAATTATAAGTTTTATAGTACAGAAATTTAAGTCCTGAACTAAACTAACCCCAAGTTGGATAACTATTTTAAAACTTAACAACAATAGGTAGTGCTATGTCACAGGTAAAACTAAGTCATTTAATCAAAAAACTGGACCCCATATTAAAAGAAGCTCTTGAACAAGCAGCTGGCGCTGCCATGGATCAAGGTTGCGCCGTCATTGAGATTGAACATTGGTTATTACAGATATTGCAGCTTCAAGACAGTGGAGTAGATGCTTTTTTATCACAACAAAAAATAGATAAAACAGCGTTTGTGGATGAACTCAATAGCAGGCTCAGGGCCATAAGCGTGAGCGATTCTATTCAACCTAGCGTCAGTAAATCACTCAGTGACTTACTAGAACTGTCATGGCTACAAGCCTCTGTTAACTTTAGCCATCATAAAATTGTTGCTGTGCATTTGTTTTTTTCGATGATGCAAAAAGACAATTTTGGAATGTGTTTACTCAGCCTAACCGCACTGGAACAGATGTCGATGCAGGCACTAGAGGGCCAGATATTTAAGCTTAAGCTAAGTGCAAATGACACCCTCGGCATGCCTGCCGACATCACTACAAGTTATGGGGACTGCGCATTAGACAAGTACACTGTTAACTTAACCGCGTTGGCACGAGAGGGCCGTATCGATCCAATTTCAGGTCGCAATGCTGAAATTAGATCATCGATCGACATCTTATGTCGACAGCGCCAAAATAATCCAATTTTAGTGGGCGAACCCGGTGTGGGAAAAACGGCAGTGGCAGAAGGACTAGCCCTACGTATAATCTCGAATCAAGTTCCCACTGTCCTTCAAGGTGTAGAGCTTCACAGTTTAGACCTTGGCTTATTGCAGGCTGGCGCCAGCATAAAAGGTGAGTTTGAAAGCCGCTTAAAAGACGTCATTAATGAGGTAAAAAAATCAACCCCACCAATCGTGATGTTTATTGATGAAGCGCATACTCTCATTGGTGCAGGCGGTGCTGCAGGACAAAACGATGCAGCAAACCTATTGAAGCCAGCATTGGCGCGCGGCGAATTTAAAACATTGGCAGCCACAACATGGGCTGAATACAAAAAATACTTCGAATCAGACCCAGCCCTCACACGTCGCTTTCAAGTGGTCAGCGTAGAAGAACCCAACGAAACTGATGCGACCGCGATGTTACGTAGCGTAGCCAAGTCACTGAGTGCTCATCACAGCGTATTTATTTGCGAGGAAGCGATAGAAGCCTCAGTCAAGCTTTCAGTGCGTTATTTAACAGAACGCCAGTTGCCAGATAAGGCGATTAGCCTCCTTGATACTGCATCAGCGCGGGTCGCTTTATCTCAGGGCGCCAAGCCCGAACCCCTCGAAAAACTAGAACAACAAGTCAGCTATTTAAGCAGTGAACTTGAGTCTGCACGCACTGAAGCAGTAGTTTTTGGCCGTGGTGCTAAGGACATCATCCTCAAAGAGTCGCAGCTACTCAAATTACAAAATCAGTTACTGCTATTGCGTACGCAGTGGAAGCAAGAACAAGGCTTGGTCACCCAGATTATTGCGCACAATCAGCGACTAAAGCTCAGTTATCAAAACGACTGTGTTGATAGTCAGCTGCAGGAACAGTTACTGGGACTAAATGAAGCACTTAGCCAGCTGCAGGGTGATCAACCATTGGTGCATGCGGTGGTGGATCAGCAAAGTATTGCGCAGGTCATCTCTAATTGGACGGGCATACCTGCAGGAAGCATGGTTAAAGATGAAGTATTTAAGCTGCTCACCTTGGAGAAAGAGTTGCATAAGCAGGTTGTTGGGCAAAAATCTGCTATCTCTGAACTTGCTAAAAGCATTCGTGTTTCTCGAGCCGGTTTAACAGATATTAGAAAACCAGTTGGTGTGTTCTTGATGTGCGGCCCAAGTGGGGTCGGAAAAACAGAAACAGCTATGGCGCTTGCACATCAAGTATTTGGTGGAGAAGATAACCTCACTGTGATCAACATGACAGAGTTTAAAGAAGAGCACAAAATCTCCATGCTTTTGGGTTCCCCCGCGGGTTATGTCGGCTATGGAGAAGGAGGTCTGCTTACAGAAGCGGTTCGTCGGCGCCCATATTCAGTGCTTTTATTGGACGAAATGGAAAAAGCCCACCCTAGCGTTCATGATGTTTTTTATCAAATCTTTGATAAGGGCTACATTAAGGATAGTGAAGGGCGCACAGTTGATTTTAGAAACACGATTATTATTATGACTTCTAATGCAGCAGACCAAGCCATTTGTGACCTCTGTAATCGCCCACATGGCAGGCCCGTTAACAGTGAATTGGTAGATTTAATCCGCCCCGAATTACAGCATTTCTTCAAACCCGCTTTTCTGGGCCGCACTAATGTGATTCCTTACTACCCATTGGATGACGATGAGCTTGGTAAAATTACTGAAATTAACTTGCGCCGAATTGAACTTAAGTTGGCCCAGCAATACGGCGCTCGCTTTAAATGGAGTAAAGCGTATGTTGATTATGTGGTAGCAAATAATACCGATTCAACTACAGGCGCACGGGCAGTAGAACAGATTATCAATCGTTCTTTAATGCCTCAATTGGCGCAAAAGTGCATCATTCGTTTAAGCGAAGAACGGACAATAGACAGCGTAGCCATCGACATTTTAGATGGGTGTATAGCGTTGCACATAGAATAGCATTGGCGGCAGTCTATGCTGGGTAGCGGCTAACCGTGCTGGCTTTCCATACTCAATACGTCTAGCCGCCTATAGCTTAACGCTTCTAAAAGATGGTTTTTCTCGATCGTGTCTTTTACGTCTAGGTCTGCAATGGTACGTGCTACTCTGAGTACCTTGTGAACCCCACGGGGTGAAAGTTTAAGACTTGTAATGGCAGCAGCAAGCAGGTTTTCTTGCGCTAGATTAAGCGCTGCATATGTCATTAATTGTGATTCTGATAGCAAGCCATTAAGCTGGCTACTTCGGTTTAGTTGACGCTGCTGTGCCGCTAAGATCAATTTTACCGCTTGTTGGGTAGACAATCCCGATTGAGGGGCCATCAATGCAGCTGCTGTGGGGCGTTGCACGGCTACTTGCAGGTCTATACGATCCAGCAGCGGCCCTGATAGGCATTTTAGGTAGTTGGCCACTTTAGTAGGTGTGCAACGACAGGTGTTTTGCTCGTCACCAAAGTAGCCACAAGGGCAAAGGTTGGTGGCTGCTATAAGAAGGAATTGAGCGGGGAGTATGCTTTGATACACGGCCCTTGATAGGTGTATTTCACCACTTTCAAGAGGTTGGCGCAGGCTATCAAGCACATGCCTTGGAAACTCTGCCAGCTCATCTAAAAACAACACACCATGGTGTGCTTGGCTAATTTCACCTGCCCTTGGCACTCTGCCACCCCCACCAACGACACCGATGATTCGCTGTGATGAGGAGCTCGCCAGGGTGCCACTCGCCAGGTCTTTGGGTTGAATATGCCCAAGCTTGAATTAATGGCGCCAAGGGATAAGGCTTGGGGCTCAGTGAGGGGGGCTAAAAGCCCATGCAAGCGCTGAGCAAGCATCGTTTTTCCAGTGCTAGGAGGGCCGCACATCAATAAGTTGTGATGGCCCACAGCAGCGATAGTTAACGCCCTTTTAGCTTGTTCCTGCCCTCGCACGTCGAGTAGGTCTGCGCTGGTGGGCGGCTGGATAATACAATCTGGTGGCTCTGGGGTAAGCTGCTTTTCTGGGTAATGTAGCCACTGACTAAGCTCGTTTAGGTGGCTAGGGCAAATGACGCGACTGGCCACTGGCATAGTGGCTTCTGCTGCATTTTCTGGGGCGACCACCAAGGTCCTATTACAGCTTTGGCAAGCCACCGCAGCACTCAATATAGCAGGGCAACGCCTAAGCTGGGAACTTAGAGCAAGCTCAGCCACAAACTCATACTCCTTAACTTTTTCCACTGGTAGCTGGCCGCTTGCAGCTAATAACCCGATAGCGATGGCAAGATCGAAACGGCCTCCTTTCTTTGGTAAATCGGCTGGGCTAGGTTGATGGTAATGCGCTTGGTAGGGAATTCAAAGCCAGCATTTATTATGACGCTGCGAACACGATCTTTACTTTCCCTAACTGCTGTTTCAGGCAATCCTACTATGGTTAATGCTGGCAACCCTCCACTTAGGTGAGTTTCAACACTTACTAAAGGGGCGTCCACGCCTACATAAGCACGGCTGTAAGTCAGAGCATACGACATGGCCTTTCCTTGGCTGGTTTGTTAATACTGATTTAAGCATAGCAGGAGATATTAATACTGCACTGACCTTTCTTACCTAACTCGAACAGTGTCCGCTTCCATTGAGCCAAACCCTCGGCGATGGCACAGTCGTTTTGAGAAGTAGATACACTTTGCAACACAGCCCTTATGGTTTCTTTCCACGATGATAATGCATAACGGTTTTTCGCTCGCCCCTTAGCACCATGAAGTTTAGACGTCACTAAAAATAGGCTTCTGCAGAACTAGTTACATGGGTGCATTTACCTAGTGAGCTACGTTCCAATACAGCGGCAATGGCATAGGCCCATTGCTTGGTCATACCCCCATCTCCATAGCGTGGTTGTAGCAGTCCGTGTTTCATCATCATCTTTCGTATTGCAATAGAATCGATCTTTAGTGGTGCTACTCGAAATTTATCTGAATTCAGTGTTCTGGAAGTCAAACCCATTCTTGAACTCTCCCCTTTGGTTACAGAAAACCCGATACACTTATCTTCTGATAACCCTAGTTTTAAGCATATTTGAGTATGGCCGGAACTTAGCCCTGCTTTAGCTCTCAATTGTGGCGTTAAATTGGGATGCAATATTGATATGGGGATCTGCCTTGCTTCAATAATTCCAGCTATATTAGATGTATACGCAGCATCAAGAACACCAATATTTTCATTACCCCTTCGTGTGGCCACCAAGGGGTTCAGATACAGTTTACTATCAGGTAGGTGAACAACTCCAGTAAATGAAACTCCCCAGCCCGCTTTCTTAAACATCAAAAGGCTATTGGTATCAAGTGTCAGATTTTCCGGCACACTGGGGTTAGTTTCATACGGAGATTCGAATGATGTTGGTACTGATATATTAAATTTTGGCATGCTTTACCCAATAAACCAGCCACGTAGTCACCTAGAAGCGACCACTGAGGCAGAAGTGTTTTTCCCTTTTAACTTGAAGTTCAAAGGGCGCTGATAATTTTTGAAAAAACCCCAGTGTTTCATGCTTTTTCCAATCTCTAAAATAAATGTAGCTCTAAAATAAGTATCTGCACGATTTTTTTAAAAATTTATTAAAGCCCCCTTTAAATGGCATCAAATTAAAATAAAATTTACAACTTTAGATCACCAATTATTGATGCGAAAATACTTTGTTGCACTACTCTTATACTAAATAAAACAACCTGTTGGACAGTATTCATGAGAAAAACCTTAAACAACGCAGCTTAGCTGACTCAATGCTGATTGATCATGATGCGCTAAAGGAGCTGGACTGCGTCAATGAACTAATTGACTGGAGTAGCTTAGAGTGGATATTGCAAGGTATTCATGGGAGCCCTCGTGGTGAAAAGGCATGGCCACCTTTATTAATGTTCAAGGCGCTACTGTTACAAAGTTGGTACACACTAAGTGACCCAGTGTTAGAAAAACAACTTGCCCGCGACCTATTATCTCGTCGGTTTGTTGCCCTAGATATTGCAGAATCAGTGCCAGATCAAAGCTCCTTTTGGCGCTTTAGACAGACGCTGGAGCGGTTGTCTTTAATGGATAAGCTACTCAGCGAAATCAACGCCCAACTCAGCAGCCAAGGGCTTTACATTAAATCAGGTGGCGCAAGCATTGTTGATGCCAGTGTAATTGAGGCCAAGCAATGCCGGCCAAATAAAAATAAGAACGGTGAGTCCACACAAGATTCTGAAGCGCAATGGAATATGAAAGCAGGCTCTGATGGCCAACGCAAAAGTACATATGGGTTTAAGGCTCATATTAATGTTGATGAAGAGGGATTGATAAAATCAACGGACTATACGCCAGGCAATGTCCACGATTCCAACTGCTTTACCTCATTGCTGGATGGTGATGAGTCTGCCGTCTATGCTGACAGTGCGTACGCCAGCGAAAAACACGCAACGTGGTTAAAGGCGCACAAGGTAGAGATTCGAATCATAAGACGAGCCTACAGAAACAAATCCCTGACGACGAAAGATAAGCAGTTTAACCGGTTGCACTCGGGCACGCGCTGCACTGTTGAGAGAGTCTTTGGCGTACTCAAGCTACACTATGACATGGCCAAAGCCCGTTACATGGGGCTAAACCGCAACCGCACACGGTTTGAATTGATGTGTGTGGCGCATAATATTAAAAGAGGACTGTCGATACGACAGTATAGTTGTGCCTAAAAAGTGGGAATAGGCCTATAAATTGGCCTACAGCGCATTAATTAGGTATAGGGCGTGCAATTTTTGCAATTTTTGACAAAAAATATACGTGAAAAACATTAAGGCTGATGCGCCTCAATCGTGCAAAGGTCTCTACCTATTTTTTCTGCTCAAAAGATACACTTTTTATTTTGATCACATACGGCGCCAAACAGTGGTGACTGCAGCCATTTTTTATCAGGACTAATTCCTGTAATTAAATTACAATACAATATAATTATGGTAGCATGTGTGGACGTCATAGGGGCTTTTTTAAATATTTTCAGCGGTAATTTGGCCTACAGGGTAGGCAACCCTGCGTGACATTTAGGGGTGATTGATTTGGAATCAAATAATTGAAGCTGTTACGCAACATACATGCATTTACGTGCTTACTGCCTGGGTTATTACTTTTAGTAACAACCCAGGCAGTAGCTATTGACCGCCTAAAATTAGCTACACAAGACTGGCCACCCTATCAGACGCTGGAGGATGATGTGATAGGTGGTGTTGCTGTTGAAAGGGTTAAGTGCACTTTGAGAAAAATGAGACAGCCCTATGAACTACATATGATGAGCTGGGACACAGCACAGTTGTTAGTGGAAAGTAATGAGATGGATGGTTTTTTTTCAGGGTCTGCCAACACCGCAAGAAGTAAGTTTTCAATCGCCTCTGATCCTGTTATCTCTGAGCAGTTGTCATGGTTTATCAATTCAAGTGCTCATTTGGACTTGGCCAGTGAGTCCGCCAAATATGGTGCTCGCTATGGTGCTAAGTTCAATACAAACAAATGGTTATATTTAAAAAAGAATGGTTACAACGTTGTGAAAAAACCTCGCAATGCAGACAAACTGCTGGACATGTTATGGCAAAGGGAAATCGATGTCGCGCTAGAGTATGTGCTCGTTTTCGAGCACTTGATGCACTTAAAGGGCATTCCAAAGGATCATTTCAAACGAGTACCCTTAAAAAAAGAAGATTTAAGTCTGCATTTTTCTAAGAGTTTTATCAAATCCAAACCTAATTTCTTGCCTACGTTTAATCGCGCGTTAGCCAGCTGCCTATTGGGGAGTTGATAGTGATCAGTATTCAATTAGTAGAAATACCTGAAAACGAGCAAGTGCACAGTCGCCAAATAGTATTGCCCATCGAGGGCGGAACAATAGGCCGTGCGTACGGTTGTACCATCCAACTGCCTGATTTTTCTATGCACCTATCACGAGTTCACGCGCAGATTGACCGTGACGAAAAGGGCCGGTATCAAATCGTTAATCAAAGTACCAACGGCATGCACATTAACAACAAATTTTCTCCTCGCGGCCGGTATCACCACATTAGTGATGGCGATATATGGAAGATCGGTGACTACATATTATTAGTGACCGATGTGGCGGGACTGGGGCTGGCTAGTGAAGAGATAAGCACCTCGCCCATCGTTGAAAATCATGTGATTCAGGAGCCCCCCTTTGGTATTGATGAGTTTGACCTTACCGACTCTGAAGTCTTTGAGGCTATGAAGTTTCGCAGCAACAAAAGTTTTGATAGGGCAGAAACTAAGCATGGGAATCACTCTTCCAACACAGATGTGAAGCCTAACCAATTTAGCTCCAAAAGTGCAATGGAGAAAGTAAATCTTGGGATAGATCCCTTCGAAGATGCTCAACTAGCCCCCAATTTTGTGGGAGAGAATCCAATATTAGAATCCCAGACAACGGTGCCCGATGGATTCCAGCAACAAATACAACAATTAACGACTGCACTGTCACAGCAAGGCAATAGTTTTGGCCCGCAAAATTATTACTTACTCATGGAATGCCTCCAAACCAGTATGGATCAATTTATTGAAGAATTGTCGCCAGAGCATCTCGAAGAGCAATTTAATAGCTATCTCTCAGGCTGGGGTAACTGGGATAAAAAATATTGGCAACTTTATAAAAAACAATTTAAAAGAAAGATAGATAGAAACGAATTTCATCGTCAATTTGGGTTCATTTTTATGGAAGAGCTGAGGAGTAAAAAGTGATTCGAGTTTTATTATTATTGAGCCTAAGCGCACTGATTATCGGCTGCTCCTCCAAACCTTTGCCAAGCCAACTACCTTTTTCTGTCACCACTCATTTAAATATAGGAGCGCAGGTCAATCCTTTCAATCACACCGCTTCACACCCTATCGTTTTAAGAATATATCAGTTGCGGGAATCCGGGGCATTCAATAATGCCGATTTTATCGACCTCTACCTTAATGACCGTGATGTGCTAGGCGCCTCTTTAATTGATGCTCAGTACTTAAAGCCGGTGTCCCCAGGGCAAAAGATTTTGACGTTAGATATTCAGCGCGACACTCTATATATAGCAGTGCTTGCTGAGTTTTCTGACTATAGTAATGCTGTTGGTAAATCTATTTTACGTTTAGACAGGCATCCCGATCAAAAAATAATGGTAGTGCACGTTAATGGTCTGGTTGTGGATATAACAATGCAGGCCAAGCCAAAAAAGGCTTGGTGGCAAAAGGAATAAGGGTTAATTGTGAAAAGGTATCGTAAGGTAGTCTGGCAGGAAGGGATGTTTATCGCCCCACAGCACTTTCAACAACAAGAGCGCTATATTAACTATTATATAGAGCGCTATGTTAGTGCATTATCACCTGACCCTAATTACGGTTTAACTGCGTTGGAGGTTGATGCAGAGCGGTTAAAGATAGGCCAGTTTTCATTATTGCATAGTCAGGGGATATTCAGTGATGGCGGCTTTTTTGAAAGCGACCAAGAGCTGTTACTGCAGATACCAGACGGTACGATTGAGAAATATATTTATATAGCTCTGCCACTTACTATCGAAGGGACTGCACAGTGCGGAGGAATGAGCCAAGAGCGCCGTTACTATACTGAATCTGCAGTGTTGTACGATAGCAATGACAACAGTAGTAACAGCATTGAAACTGACCTAGCACAAGTTAATTTACGCCTTCTGATGGAGGGTGACGATTGCGCAGGTTTAGCCACTCTGGCTATAGCACGGGTTCTGGAAAAGCGTGAGAGCGGCATGGTAGTGCTTGATCAAAGCTTTATTCCGAAGGTTTTGCATTACGGCGCTGCGCCTTTTCTAATCGATAGACTAAAAGAAGTGCATGTATTAGTAGCAAGTCGCGCTCAAACTGCTGCAGAGCGGATTGATCGAGGGAGCGCGCGTAAAAGTGATCAGACACTGATGTACGAATATATGTGGCTGCAAACCCTAAATCGATGGATTCCTTGGCTAGTGTTGACCTTACAAAAACCCCATACAGCCATCAGCGAATTTTATGAAAAATTACTGACACTCAATGCGGAGTTATCTGCATTGAGTGTCAGTATGGTTGAGCCTATAGATGAGCTAAGGGGTGAAAATTTAGCCACCAATTTTCTGCCACTTTTTGCGCAATTACGTGAAAAATTATCTCTCGTGCAAAGTGACAGAGTGAGGGAGTTTAGCTGGGATACGAATCTATTTGAAAAGCGACGCATACTGCGCACAGCGATTAGCGATATCAATACGATGGATAATCACCGCTTTGTTCTAAGCGTGGAATCTAGTATCGGTGCGGTAGATTTAATGCGTCTATTTCCCAGTGCTTGTAAAATTAGTGGTTTGAGTCAAATATCCGAAGTGATACTCAACGGTCTGTCAGGCGTCAGTTTAAAGGTCCTACCGGTGGCACCAAGTGAACTAAAGCCACGGACTGATATGTGCTATATAGAAATTGATACCCATCACAAGCTGTGGAAAGACTTACTAAAAAGGCGCGAACCCATCGTGGCGCATATCGATGCCCGCATTCCTGATTTAGAACTAAAATTATATGCACTAGGGTAAGTTAAATTACGATGGATTTTCTCGAAGAAGTCACAGTAGAAGTAAATCGTGGGGCAAACGTTTCTGATCAGTTACAATCGTTGGTGAGCGCTGTCGAACTCAAAAACATTGACGCAGACCTAATGGCACTGGAAAAATTCCGCGGCTATACAAACCCCTTACTCAACGCAGGCACTGTGTTATTGGCTACTTGCATAGCCATTTCTCGAATGCCTATGCCGTCTGACATATACCGCTATCGCAAGGCGCTGATTGACCAAATAACATTACTGCAACAAAGCGTTAGTCAATTAGATTACTCCAGCGCCGAGGTAGACAAGTGCTGTTTCTTATTTTGCATCTCCTTAGATGAATTTATTTTACACTCACCATGGGGCAAGCAAAGCAGCTGGGAGAATAACACCTTAGTGAGTGAGCTATTTGGCGTGCGTGATGGCGGCGAGCAGTTTTTCCTAGTTACTGAGAAGGCCATACGACAGCCAAAAATACTTGGCGACTTACTTGAGCTTATCTACGTTTTTATCAAAATAGGCTTTAAGGGCCAGTACAGGCTAAAGGGGCGTGAGGAGCTAGAGCAAATAACACACCAAATAGAACAGGTAATTTTTGAAAAAACCCCACCTATCAATTTAAATGCTTTTAAACCTGTGGCTCTACCTCGCACAGCAAAACCCCACCCGCCTATTCGATTTTTCCTACAATGGGCCTTTTTTTCCACAGCCATCATTATAATGCTCGCCTTTAGTTATTACTGGTTTCAAACCCAAGGCGATGCCCAATCAGAAAGCTTTACTACCTTAGCGAGTTTCAATACCAAACACCTGTTAGGGCCAGAGCAAAAAATGGCTGTTTATATTTCTACCGATACTGAAATGAGACTGGAGCCAGAACAGGATCATTTTGATATTTCTAGAGTAGACAGTGCTGCTCAACATGATTCAATACCAAGCAAAGCGTTAGAGTTTTTAGTTCAGATTGGTTCTTTTACCTCACATTCAAATGCTGCTCAATTCTTGCAACGCAAAAATATTCAACCCTTAGGGGCGCAGATGACGCTTAGTCAGGATAAATACCGCGTAGTGATTCCAACCCAATCTAAAGAACACGCCAAAAGCCTCAGTGCTGAACTAAAAAATATGGGGTTTGATGACGCCTTTTACTATAGCCACTCCTTGCAAACGAAACAGGCCCTATAATGAAACCCAAAAAAATACAGACCTGGCCCTTTATATTGCTGAGTGCGTTATTGTTTTTGTGCGCACTTTTTACAGCTTGGCTGTTTCATTGGTGGGGCTGGACATCCCCAGGGCAAATACTCTTGATCGGCGCTGCTGCCAGCACCACTGCAGGGATTTTGAGTGGCTTGTGCTACTGGTTAGTGACGCTCACTAAAGCACCTGTGATCAGTGCCGACGCTTTAGCTGAGCGTGAGACTATCCTCAGTATTGAACGAGCGATCACAGCACATTTTACTCATGCAAATAGCTCCTCAAGACTTCATGGTGACCGTTATAAAACACCCTGGTATCTACTTTTTAGCGACAATAGGGAATACAGTCATGACTTATTAGTAAGCCAAGGATTAGAAAAAATAGATTTAGAACACGCCAATAAGAACAGCTTAGGCCCTGTGAGCTTTTGGAAAAGTGATAAGATGACAGTGGTCTGCTTTGAGCAATATGACTCACCTTACTTTCAGGAAACGGTCACTTGGTTGTTAACACTTTTTGGAAAGCACCGGTCACGCCAAGGTGTCAATGGGGCTTTACTTGCACTGTCTACAGAATGTTTGATACACCAACAACAATCTCAGCTTAACGAGCGTGCGACAAACTGGCGTAATTTATTGCGCCGTTGTAATAGTGCTATGGGACTGGACTTACCATGCTATGCCATAGTCACAGACCTTTCTGCTTTAAGTGATATACAACGCTTATTTTCCTGTTTTGACGATGACCGCTTGGAACAACCATTAGGAGCATTAACCCCCACACCAATGGATGGCTTTGACGAACAGTGGTTTGAACAATCTTTTAGAAAAATTGAAGAGCAGTTACTCGAGCATACGACTAGAGGTTTGAAATCTCAGTTAAACCAACAATATCGTACGTCGATTCTGATGGGGCCTTATCAGTTCAGCTTGCTTAAAATAGAATTTCGTGGCTTTTTACGTCAGCTATTTTCAGACGCTGATTTTTCTGGAAAACAGCTTAACTTTCGTGGTTATTTGTTTAGTAACATTAATGCGAAAGCCAACAGTATTGATAAATTATCCATGCTTCTGAGTGTGCGCTTGGGGTATCATCAAGGTTTCAAGAGTGAGCCTGAATTCGGTAAGGCGCTCTTTAGTAACGGTTTGTTTGATAGTGCCATTTTACCTGAGTCTGGCTTGGTCGGTGTTAACCGCAAACGTGAGAGGCGTTATAGGCTATTAGGCTGGGGCTATCGCATTGTTTTACTCTCAAGTTTTATCGCTGTGGCGGTGCTGCTAAAAGACAACTACGTGTATTACAACCAACTCAATACAAAAGCACAAATGCAGTTGGTTGAATACCGTGAAAACATGCTGGCCGATCATGCAAAACTTGACAGCCTAACGGGTGCTATTTTCATTTTGAGTGACTTGCGTGAAATTCGGGAAATTTATAGCGTTGATAAGCCTTGGTACATATTCTCTGCACTACCTAATCCAAGCATTGAAACCGAGGTAAGGGTAAGCTACAAGCAGGCTTTGGAAGGTGTTTTACTGGTGGCTCTGCGTGATTACCTGCTCAAAGATATGTTTGTTTACCATAAACTGGACAATACTCTCAAAACAGTTGAGCTCTACAATTTATATGGACTGCTCTTCGACCCTCTTAGGGTCAATGAAACACCATTAATTGATTACTACGTGAGTTCACTTCAAGCAGAAGGCGAAAGCGACGCATCTACTATTGAGCGCTTTCGTATTATATTATCTGATGTTTTAGATTTAGGTACGGCACCAGAACTAAAAAATCAGACTTTGATTGACCTCGTGCAAGGTTCACTGTCCCAAGACAATATTAGCCAGCTGCTTTATCAACATATTAAGGAGCGCCCTGATATGAGTGAAAGGGTCGACCTACGTCATAGCTTGGGGCAACAAGCAAAGCTGGTGTTCAGCTATACCGCAGATGACGACCCTTATCTCATACCAAAAATGTTTACCCGTGAAGGTTTTGAACTCTTACTCAAGGGCGATGACTTTCAACTGGCCAGCACGGCGATGGCGTATTTTGAAGGCGTACTCGGTCAAGTCACTAGCAATAGCCAGATTAGTCGCATTAACCGTGAGCTGAAACAGCGCTACATTGATGACTATATCAATTACTGGGAACGTTTTTACCATAGTGTTGGCCTGCATGAAACAACAGGGATCCTCCAAGTACAACATCAACTTAATTTGGTTATTGACCCCGCTTTTTCGCCCTTAAAGAAGTTCTTTATGTTGATCGAACATCAAACCAACTTGATTGCGTTGATGACTCCGCCTCCCATAAAAGATGGGGAGCCTCTCGTTAAGCCAAGCTTAGATGGTTTAAAAATGGCGCAAGAAATAGGTCGACCATTCATTGATATACACCGATTGGTAACACCCAGTGATCAGGACATCACACCCCTTGATACGGCTATTGTTCAATTGCGCACAACACATTTATGGCTAGATAAAGCCTTTGTGCAGGCAATCCCTGGTGCTTATTTACTAAAACAATGGTCTGCCAGTGGTCGTGTTAATCCATTGGAACAGATGACTAGCCTGGCAGGCAGTTATAATAATCGCCTAATTGTAGGTTATCTAAACCGCTTATCTAGCCAATTAAACACTATTGTGATGCTTGAAATTCGCGACTTCATTAATGACAAATGGCAGCAAGACGTGTATGCCTTTTATCGTCATAGATTGGCAGATTTCTATCCCTTTGACAGCGACTCTTTACAAGACGTGAGCGCTAAAGATTTTAATACTTTTTTCGCTTTTGGTGGAAAAGTTGACCTATTTAGTACTCATTTTTTGGACTATTTTAATGGGGGATTTAAGTGGAAGGCCAACTTTAGTAACAATGATCACCTGCCGTTGAGTAGTGAGCTAACTCATTTTTTATTGGCGGTTAAAGAGATTCAACGCACCATGTATAGCGCAGGTGCACTCAACGTTAGTTTTGACATTCGTGCGAAAGACATGAGTTCTTCTCTGTCGGAAATATCACTCCACCGAGAGCGCCTCATATATAGGTATCGCAATGGCCCACCCCTGTGGACGAGTTCTCAATGGCCACAGCCTCAGCAGAGTTCAGAGACTATCAAATTAACACTTAACACGATTGATAGGCAGTTACTTCGCACTACGTTCAGCGGTTTTTGGAGCTGGTTTAAGCTTGTTGACGCAATGAAGGCTCACCACGGCGCAGACCTCAATGTGTCAGAGATTAATGTGAAAGAAGGATCTCACAGCGCCGTATTAGTATTGAGAGTGAAAGGGGATAAGTCGCCACTTATAGCAGGCTACTTGAGTGAAATAACAACGCCTTCGACTCTATGGAAGAATTAATTAAAAATTATTGCCACTTTTTTAGTGGGCGTTGTGTTAAAAAATTAGGCCTGCAGAGCTGGCTTGTTAGTGATAAGAGCCATAGATGCTACGTTGTGAAGATAGCCGTCACTGAAAATGAAACCGCTTTTCTCACTAATCAAGCACGCTGGCAACGTCATAGACCTGACCTTACAGGTGCCAGTTTTATTGAGTTTAGGCGATTTGAGCATTACAGCGCACTATTATCTCACTATATTCCAGGGCCGACACTTAGTGAGTTGATACGGGGGCAGTGGCATCCCTCGACTAAGGGGCCACCTGACTTAATACTCATGGCAGATACCGTTTATCGATTACAACAAGAAGTTCATAAGCTGCATAAAAGCCATGTCATACACGGCGATCTAAAACCACAAAACGTGGTGTGCGAATGCCAGGCCGTCACACTTTTAGACTTTGCCAATGCGCGCAAACAACATAGTGATGACACCCATCGTCAGTTTTATAGTTATTCCTGCTCCTTCTCATTGCCACAACAGCAACAAGGGGTTGGAAGCGCTGACATAGAAAAAGATCAGTATGGTTTTTTTTGTATGTTACATATTGCTATGAACGGCCACTTGCCTCGCATAGATTGGCGATCCAACAGCCCTCTAAATGGCATCTTTGACCAAAGTATTAAACAATACCTCAATCACCTGAGTGAGAGCGACCTCATGAATGAGGTCTGGCAGTTAAACGAGGACTTAGTTTGCTACTCTGAAAAGGCTTAATAACCAAACGTCCATGCCTTTAGTTATCACCTGCTTCATTGGTTGTCATAATGAATGTTAGTGGACTCAACATGGATCAAAAAGGATATGAATACTGCTGAAAGTAAGTTGCTTTAGGTCACCCCATGGCACCTGCCCATACACCTAACAACGTCTTATTGTAGTAATATGTTGTGATAAACATCGGGGTTGCGTTCGGGGGCAAGGCAGTTAGATTCTCCCAAACGCAATGATTGCCCGGAGTGTCTGACCAACAGGGGTGCGTTGATAAACCTTCGACGCACACAAAGGAATATTTTTATCGGGATAAGTTCACGCAAATAGTGGTGAATGAATCGCTCCAAGGCAGCAGTCAATTTAGTAT
>Ga0308019_10000561_pt1 | contig 23260 bp, 15 predicted proteins | sample Neamet284_FD_203135 | JGI IMG/M metagenome (GOLD analysis project Ga0308019, IMG submission 203135) | Marine microbial communities from water near the shore, Antarctic Ocean - #284 | ecosystem: Environmental > Aquatic > Marine > Unclassified | place: Southern Ocean | collected 2014-10-01 | reverse complement strand
CTATGCTAATTCTTCAGTTCCTTATCATTTGAGGCGTTTTCCACCAATTCTCAAATCGGTATGGAGAGGCATTTGATGCTCCCAAGCGAATTCCTTGACGATGCGCCATGCCTTTTCCGAACCTTCGAAATCCTTGACATCGATGATGTTATTTCGAGTATTTGCTTTGAATGCAGCAATGGGTTCAGCATTCTTGAACACCAAATAGGCAGAGCCAAATCCAAATCTTTCTTTGAGAATATCCGAGAAATACGGTGCAATTGGATCACTTGGGGGCAATACGAAGTCTCGAATCGGAGGTATGTCTTGAGCCTCTTCAAGCAGATTCTTACGACCCCAACACACTTGGTCGAGATCTTCGATAAGGAAACCTTTGACCAAAGTTTCATCTTCTTCAAAAGAAGTAAGAACAGACTTGATCTCTTCTGGTTTGAATGGAGTTCCCGCCAAGCGCAGAATTTGTTTGAGTGTAATCACGGGATATTCTTTTACCAAATTGCGTAAATATTCACGTCTTAATTCTACGCGGTCGATATTTGGAGGAAGTTTTACTGTTCTGAATCCGCCTCTGAAATCCTGAACGATATGGCCTGTTCGAATTAAGGGTTGAATTAACTTTCTAAATTCTGATTGAGTTAGAGCATGGCGTTCTTTGAACAAATTCGGGTCGGAATTTGTACTGAAAAAGTCAATTATATCCCATAGCTCATCTTCGGGAGACTCTCCACGAATTGCTAACAAATTTTGGAAGTGTTCATAGGTCGACCAAACTTGATGGCCTCGAAGATTAACTCCTTGATGCAAACGATTGGCACTCGCCATACTCTTCAGGTCGACTCGGTAAAGTTCACAGCGACCTCGTAAGGCAAAGTCATCACGGATTTCGGCTACTTCTTTGACCGCAGCACTTTCGTGTTCAAGACGAGTTTTTTGGTGGAGGTTGTGCTGATAGAACAATGCACGTTCAGCAATTTCTCTCGGCTGAGGATCGACGACACCGCCGCGAATCATTCTCTCTCCAGCCATTTTAAATCCAATTGATTCAAATGCGGAGCGAGTCTTTTCATCTAAATTTGATACTGGTTCACTGTTGAAATTCGACATAACGGCTACATCGACTAATTGGTCAGAATGATTTTCCAGGAGAACTTCAAAGGCTGTACAAAATTCATCGAGATAGGCAGTAGGGATGTGCAAGTCCTTGATCACCAAATAATCGTTGACTTTGAACATCAAGACTTTACCAATAGGGTCTATTCCTTTGAAAACTGGCAGATACCATCCTCGGTCAAGTACACTTCTAACTTCCCAAATAAATCTCGACACATAGGGGTCGGATTGAGTTAAAATACGTATTTTCCGGTCTTCTCTACGAGGGCTTTGAAGCGTTTCAACCTCTTCTGGCATGCAGTAAAATGCTTCAGGGTCAGGGACCAAAGCCATAACTTTTGCAATACGGCCCGCTTTCTCCAAATTCATGAGAGCAAGAGTCAAATCTTCAAATGCTCGAGATACATAAAATCGAAGCGTATTTCCCTTGACTGGCCCCATTCGACGAATGAGATCAACCAAGGAAGTTTCGAAATCGAGGGCTTCATAGACGCCATGAACACGATGGAATAGGGATAATCGACGTCTACGCCCAGTTACATCTTCAAATTGTTTGACGACCAGCATTTGGCGTTCCAAATTAGACATGGCGTATTTGATGTCACGTTGCAAAGAACGATGTTCATCACCTTTCGGGAAACCCTCCATTATTTCTTGGCGAGTTACATTTTCACCAATAGGGATGCGTAGGAGTAATTCTTCTTCCATTGCTCCTATCCAAGGTTCTGGTTTCAAACCAAGTAGCATTGGGATAGTCTCTTTATTTGTATAGCCCATCCTGTTATGCAAAAGACGACCCATGATGATATCTGAATCCAGCTGCATGTCCTGCCAGTCCTTGAACCGGAAATCATTGACTCGATACAAGAGTTCTTGTTGCTTTTGGAACAATACATGTGAACCAAAGGCTGCAAATCCATCTTCATATGTCTTGAATGTCTTGTCGAAAACGAGGTTCTGCACCCACCGGTATTCAACAACATCTTCCGAACCATCAATCAATCGATGTTCATCAATTTTGAGAATATATTCTGCGTCGTCAGTCTGTTTATAGAAACCGACCGAGAGGACATTGCGGGTTTCGAGTTCCAACAAAATACGATCAACCATTTTCCGTGGGAACGGAAGTCGGTTACTGAGTTCATCTCCAGTTTGAGGGCCTTCACTCCCGAGCATTTCAATGATTTTTACTCGTAATGCTTCATGGGGGTCGCCCAATTCTTTCTCTTCCCATGCAGTGGGTACTCGGCCATCAAATGCAGTTGCTACTTTGTAGGAGAGTCCATCGATATGAAGTTCTCGTAAGTCATCGACTTCGCCGCCGCCATTCACCGAAAGGCAACCGAGAGTGCCATGTATTTCTGCCATAAAAGAACTGAACCATTTCCCATCTAATTCCTCAGCACCTGTACCTTCAAGTTTCGTGATTTTTCCTTGTTGGCAAAGAACTTCAACCCATTCACGGAGTAAGTCCATTTCGACGTTCTGAAGTTTCTTGTCATATAATGGATTTTGGAACGATGAATCAAGCCCTCCACCGTGTGACATGAGTTTAAACAATTGCTGTGCATTTTCAGGGATTGGAGCTTTGTCGAGATAGAATTCAGCGAGTTGTTCAGAACTCAGTTCAGTTGCGAGACTACGAGTACCTAAAAGTCGTCGGAGGACTTCTGGGTCAATGTCCTTTATCATGAATGCTCGAGTTTTCATCGCCATCAAATCTTCAAATGCAGACATGAACAGTGACATGCCAAGTCGTGATGGAACGGTCACTTTATTGTGAACAATTCGTGCATCACCAGTGACACACAAATTCAAGAATTCCTGTAGACTCTTCATGTCAATATCTCTGAACATGATTTCATTTTTCGCCTCACGCATGAGGAGACTGTCATCAATAGTACGATGTTTATTGAGCAGGGCATCTGCTTTTTGTTGGAATTGCTGAGGACTAATTTCTTCTGCACCAATACGTTTTGGAATAATCATTGAACGACCTGAAACTTCTCGGAAACGTTTTGCAAATATTTGGGTGTTGACGATGTAGCGCTCAATCACTTCAATGTGGTCATTACTTCTGAATGCTTGATACATTTGTCCAGGGTCAACCTCTTCTGATGTTCGAATCAATAATCCATTTTCATCAAAGGATAACTCAATCACTGAAATATTGTTTGATTCGGCTAATCCTGCCATGAAATATCCAAGTGCTGTATTGAAACCTCTACCTCTACATGTTGTGATCATGTAGGTAGGATGACCACTCGATATCACTTGCTCGACTAAAATACGATTTGGGTCAGGGACTTGGAATGAATCGATTGAATGTTCCTCGAGGTGGCGGGCTATCGCATTGGCAACATCTGCAGAAAGACCGTAAGCATCGCGTAATAAGATTCGAGGGTCTTGTTCGCGACGTAAGGCTACAATACAATGCCCAATGAGGCTCAGCAGAGCGTTCGATAGTTCTCGTGAGCGAGAACGTGCTTCCCCTGACCAAGATGGAACAGTGGGGCGATGACCAGTAACTGATGCAACATTGACTCGAGTTCCTTGAATATTGGTAACTCTGTAGGTCGAACCTCCGAGTAAGATGACATCGCCACCACGAAGATTCGAAACGAAGGAGCCTGAGAGTTGGCCAAGAATTGAACCTTCGGCATTGAACACTAAATATGAATTATCGGGGGCAATTGTTCCAATGTTTGTATAATAAATCATACGAGAATAGCCCCTCTTACCATAGAGGTTATCTTCCCAGTTTATCCAAACGCGACGCTCCTCTTCGAGCATGTCAAGAACTTCAATGAAATCATCGTATTTGAAATTACGATACGACCAGGCATTGATAATCACTTCATAGGCTTCATCGATATCCATATCGTTGATAATCACAAGACCAATCATAAATTGAGCGACGACGTCGAGACAATTCTCTGGGAAATCAAGTAAGTCCATATCGCCTGTTTGAATCGCACCCTGTAACGCTGCAAGTTCAATTAAATCATCGACACTCGAAGGCAAAAATCGAGCGCGGGGAATCCCACCGACATGGTGACCTGCCCGTCCAATACGCTGCAATGCTGTCGCAATATCACCAGGGCTACCAATTTGAAGAACCAAATCAACCGACCCAATATCGATACCCATTTCGAGCGATGAGGATGTGATAACTGCACGCAGGTGCCCGTGTTTGAGTCGCTTTTCAACATCCAAGCGCATTTTCTTATCCATTGAACCGTGATGTCCAGCAACTAAATCTCCCAAATAGGGGCGCAATTTAAGGACAATGTTTTCAGTCATTTTACGGGTGTTTGCAAACACCAAGGTGGTGTTATGGGCTGCGATTAAATCTGCAATCGCTTCAACGTTTTTCTCAAAAATCTTGAGAACCGAAAGATCGCTGAACTTAGGGTCGGTAAGGAGAATATCCAAATCGAGTTCCCTTGAACCTGAAACTTTAGCGATGCAGACTCGAGTATTGTCTCCTCTACTTTCTCGGTCATCGCTTGATACTAAATATTCAGCCACAGTTTCGAGTGGCTCCATTGTAGCAGATATCCCAATACGTTGCACAGGGCGATTAAGCAAGGTATCCAAATAGGAGAGGGTCAATGCAAGATGGACTCCTCGTTTACTTGGAACCAAAGAGTGTAATTCGTCAACAATCATGTATTCAACTTCACTGACGATGGGTTGAAATCTAGGAGAAGTAATCGCAATTGCGAGACTTTCTGGTGTTGTAATGAGGATATGGGGCGGGTTGCGAAGCATCTTTTGACGCTCTGATTGAGGAGTATCACCCGTTCTCAATCCTACTCGAATTTCTTGTGCACGGCTCGGCAAATAGGATTCCGAAATCTCTGTAAGTGGACCAATCAAGTTTCTTTGAATATCATTTGCGAGTGCTTTGATAGGAGAAATATAAACGCAATAGACTCTTTTATCCAATTTATTCTCAAGTGCTCTGCGGACCAATTGGTCGATAATGGAAAGAAAAGCTGTCAGCGTTTTACCAGAACCTGTTGGCGAACAAAGAAGAACGTGTTCTTGATTAATAATAGCTGGAATCGCCAATTTCTGTGGTTCGGTAAAGTCCTCAAATTTATCTTTAAACCAATTACGAACAGGGGGGCACAACAATTCCAAGAGTTCCTCAGTTTCCAGAGGATTATCCAAGTAGTGTATATCTGCCATTTATTTTCCACAGTCCCGTGGTTCTCAGTGGTATGCAAGAGGTAAATCAAGGTGTCGATTGAAAGGGATAATTCGTGTAAGTTTATGCCCAGCCAATTCCGCCCTTTTTCCATCGATTTACCGGTTCGGTCACAGGGGCCGGAGGCATCAGTAAAAGAGTAGACTGTGAGGCGTCAAGTGGTACTTTGACCTCGTATAAAGCACCCGTTGGACACGACCCAATACACGAAAGACACCCGACACATTGAGAAGCGACAACAATGACTGGACGTTTTTTGTGTGTACGCGACTCAGGATTACTTGAAAGAGGCAAAAGCGCTTCAAACGGACAATGAGAAATGCACAAATCACAGCCGGTACAATCCGCTTCGGTGATAGCGACCATTGATTGCCCCATGGAATGCCTTTAGCGGCGGTTACTCTTAACGCTACGCTTGGCCGATTTTCGGCTTGAAGAACGGTGAGGTTGAAAGGCCAGTTCTCCTACCGGTGTTTAGGTGTGGCTATGACAGAACCTGATACGAACCGATTGGAACGTTTGTCAGGTATGCTCAAACGTAGAGGAATTATACTTCCTGCCTTTGAAATTCACGGTGGTGCCAAAGGATTGTATGATTTCGGGCCTGTCGGCGGGCGTCTTCGCAATAAAGTGAACCAAACATGGCTCAATCACTGGCTTTCATTGGGTAATATTGTCGAAATATCATGCCCTACGATCACCCCATATTCGGTCCTTGAGGCATCTGGGCACGTAGGTGAGTTTTCGGATTTCATGACCGTATGCGGATCATGTGAAGAAGCGAGTCGGGCAGATACACTGCTCGAATCATTTCATTCAAACCCTGATTCACTGACCAAAGCTGAACTTCAAGCACTCCTCAACCAGTCACAACCACCTTGTCCAGCATGCCAAGCGGTTGAATGGACTGACATCACTGCTCAAAATTTAATGTTCAACACTACTATTGGTGCTGGTTCATCTGGGCGGCCTGGCTTCCTGCGACCGGAAACAGCGCAAGGAATGTTCACTTCTTTCCCGGCATTGTATCGGCATAATCGTGAACGACTTCCATTTGGAGCGATTCAAGTGGGGAAGGGCTACAGAAACGAAATATCACCTCGCCAAGGTATGATTCGTTTACGTGAGTTCAACATGGCGGAATTGGAATATTTCATCAATCCTCACGAAGAGGCTCAGCATGACTTCTCACCTTGGGATGAACAACTGATATCGCTCATTCCAGATAGTCAAGAAGAAATTCAAATGAGTTTCAAAGATGCCGTCGAACAAAATGTCATTCGACACACTACAGTCGGGTATTTTATGGCTCAAACATTTGATTTTTTGACCAAGGTAGGAATAGATTCGCAACGTCTTCGATTCCGCCAACACGAAGCAGATGAGATGGCACACTACGCATCGGATTGTTGGGATGCAGAAATACTTGGCTCATATGGATGGGTTGAGTGTGTCGGTATTGCTCATCGTGGATGTTATGACCTCGAGTCTCACGAAAAGGCGACTGGGAAATCACTCCGTGCTCGCCGTGAATTTTCTCAACCACAAGTCATCGAAATCGATGGCTGGACCACCGATGGTGCAAAAGCTGGGCCTGCATTTAGAGCATTGGCAGGTGCAGTAAAAACCGCAGTTGAAGAATTGCCAGCATCAGCAACCTTCCCATCACATTTGACGCTCCCAAGTGGAGACCAAGTTACAGTCGAAGTGGAACATGTCAAACGAGTGCAACGTACTGAAACAATTACTGGTGAATGGTACATCCCTCATGTTGTTGAGCCAGCATTTGGTATTGACCGAATCATTTGGCACATCCTCGACCATGCATATGACGAAACTGGGAAAGATGGAGAGGAATATACTGTCATGCGATTGAGCGAGCATGTTGCTCCAGTAGACTATTGTGTGTTCCCATTGTTTGAAAAAGACGGCATGGGAGAACTTGCCCAATCGATTCATAGAACATTGTGTTCAAAATCCAATATCGTATCAATGTATGACAGCAGTGGTTCAATTGGCCGACGATATGCTCGAGCTGATGAAATCGGAGTGCCAAAGTGTATCACAGTCGACCATCAATCCCTTGAAGATCAAACTGTTACGATTCGGGACAGAGATTCCGGAGAACAACACCGCGTTCATATCGATTCACTGTAAAACCCCTTTTTCGCAAGAGAATGAGGAATTCGTCAGTGAAGGTTGAAGAACCCTCGGTAAATTGTCGAACCATGGCTGCTGTTACCGATTGGACGGAACGGCACCGCCCTTCATCTGAACGTCAGCTTGAAGGAAATGAAGTTCAGCGACGAAAAATTCGTGCATGGCTGGATGAATGGAAAACCGGCACACCCCGGAAGAAATCACTGCTTTTAGTTGGTCCTCCAGGTGTTGGAAAAACTTCCGTTGCCCGGGCTATTGCTCAAGATATGGGTTGGGATGTCATCGAACTCAATGCCTCAGATGCAAGGAACGCTGCAGCCATTCGGAAAGTTGCAACTCACGGCTCTACACATCGTTCACTATTTCACAACCCAGATGATAAAATGCAACGAACATTGGTTTTACTTGATGAAGTTGACCATCTTTCAGGCGGATTGATGGCAGTGAGTCAGAATCGCATTGAAAAGGCAATGCAAGGTGAAGATGAAAAAGGAAAAGATGTCTCATTAAAGGGTGATTCGGGTGGAAAAGCAGAGTTACTCAACCTTCTTTCCGAAACTCGTCAACCGGTCATCCTCGCATGCAATGATATCATGGGCCTATGGGGGAGAGGGTCATCGTGGAGTTCGACACGTGACCGATTCACAAAGCACCTGCTCACCATTACTTTTGATCGTGCAAGTGATGAAGCACTCCGACGTATTGCACGCCGTGTTTTACGTGAGGAGAAATTGGAATTTGATGATGCTGCGATTGAAGCATTAGTCGACAGCAACCCGGGTGACTTGCGCGCCTTAGTTCGTGATTTACAAGTTCTTTCCTCGACTTCCTCAGGAGTCCTAACCAAAGATATGGTCAACAATCAAGCACATGCTGGACGTCGTGATACATCCGAAGGCGTGTTTCCCGGATTGGACAAGTTATATCGCTCGAATGATGCAGCAGAAGCAGTTGAAATAGGCCGTTCTATAGACAAAGCACCGTCTGACATGATCAATTGGGTACATTGGAATAATGCCTCATTGTTTCCTCAAATTGAATCAATTTCCCGTGCAACACGCAGTCTATCGATGGCCTCTAAAATGTATATGGGTCAATTTCGCAGCACTGCTCACCGTTCTTGGTATTGGAGTGGGCAACTGGCAAGTCTCTCGGCCTCAGTGACAAATCCGACACCGTTTACAAGTCGTATTTATCCATCATATCCAAATTTCCTACGTCGTCAGTCTGCTCGTACTCGACCCTCAATTCTCAAACGAATGGGGAGTTATTCCGGCATGAGTAAATCTGCGCTTCGAGAGGAAATTCTTCCACTTCTCTCTGCTATGCTCAAAGATTCACCTCAACTTGGGGACTCCGGAAACTTCGCACTCTCCCTAAAATACGGATTCACTGGAGAGGAGCATGCCTCACTTGCTGGTCTACCTCTTTCACGGAAAGCCACGAAAGAACTCATTGCAAAATATGAAGTGGCTTATGAAACGAAATTGAGTGAACAAACCTTTGAACCATTAAGTACAGAGGAACAACAACCGGAACATCAATCTGAACAACAAACTATTCTCGAAGAAAAGAAAGATGATGAACCAAGTTCATCGGATGGCCAAATGAAACTTTTTTGAGTCAGACCTGTTTTTTCTTTTCATCTTTTTCTTCCATCAAACGACGGTAAAGTGCGATTGCTGACCGGTCACTTTGAACTCGCTTCTCTCTACGCCAAGTTCGTGGATGAATGAGAATAACTGCAGTCAAGAGTTCAAGACGACCGAACCACATCAAGACCGAAGTAATAAGTAACGAACCAGAATTTAATCCTGACCAAGTATTAGACGGGCCATAGTCACCAAGGGCAGGACCAGTATTACCAAGTGAGGAGGCTACTAAAGTGGTAATACTTTCAAAGGAATCTTCTGGCATGAAAATAGCTAAAAGGATACTTGAGATGCCGAACAGCCCAACCCAAACGATCAACATTCCGACAATTAAACCAATTTGCTGACGCTCAACAACCTCGCCATTCATCCGTATACGGTCGATTTTTCTCGGCTGAGCAATCCGGACCAATTCTCTCATTGCTACCTTGAAGGCGAGAGTGACACGGAGTAATTTCAATCCACCACCGGTTGAACCAGCACTGGCACCGACAATCATCAGTATGAAAATAATTAGGTGTGTTACAACTGGCCATGGCATGTAATCTGCTGATGCGTAACCCGTCGAAGTCGCAAGAGAAACCACCTGGAACAAACTGTCCCTAAATGCAGTGGTGAAGGAAGTCCCTGAAGCAAGAAGCACGGCGCCTATTGCAATAAAAGCCACGAGCACATACATCGAATAATTACGGAATTCTTCATCTCCAAAAGCCTTCTTGAATTGTCCATCTCGTATCATCCATAGCAATGTAAAATTAACTCCTGCAAGGAACATGAAGACAACAATAATCAATTCAATTGTGAATGAATCATAATAACCAACGCTACTATCACGTGTGGAAAAACCTCCGGTTGGCATGGTGGTTAAAGCATGGTTAACTGCGTCAAAAAAACTCATACCTCCGATAAACTTCAAACTTAAAAATTCGATAAACGTGAGTCCGATATACAGCCCCCAGAGCGCTAAAGCGGTCTGCTTTAACTTTGGTCGGAGGCGTGAAAGTGATGGCCCAGTCAACTCTGCCCGAGCCAAAGCCATCCCTCCACCAATGATTCTTGAAAGAATCATCATTCCAAGCATGATGATTCCCATTCCACCAAACCATTGTGTAAGTGAGCGCCAAATAAGCAATCCTTTAGGTTGTGCATTGATACAATCGATGGTCGTACCGGGGATACAATTTGGGCTCATATTATGAGAGATAACCGTAGCACCGGTTGTTGTAAAACCAGACATTGATTCGAACCATGAATTGACTGCACCACGAGCTATATCAGCAAATGAAGCATCTGGAGTAAAGGGGCCAACGAATACACCGCCGAGCCAAAATGGTAGTGAACCGATAAATACGGCTATTGGCCAAACCAGAGCAACAGCAGCAAACGCCTCACGATCACGGAGACGTTCAGAAGTATCTGTACGCGTACCAATACTAAGCATCAAGATTCCGAGAGCAGGTGAAATGATTGCAGGTAGCGCAAATGCATACAAAGCCATAATCAGGTCATCAAGCCACCAGGTGATGAAACCACAAAGAACCAAAGGCAAGGTTAACGCAATAAGCGTCCAACCGAGGATGAGATTCAATACATCGAAACGCATACTCACACCTTGAACCGTTTTTCGAGGTCTACAACTCGCTCAGGACTGCAAAAGATGATCAAACGGTCATCTATAAGCAAAGTTTTGTCCGGAGATGGTCGTAATGATTCCCAAGTACCGTTCGTGTTGCGACGTTGAATAAAGGCGATTCGCATCCATTCAGGGAACGAAGCTTCGAGAACTCGTTTTCCAGCAAATTTAGCACTTTCAGAGACCACCATGCTGACCCCAATAATGTTTGGAATATTCGACAAAATCGCGTATCCACCTGCAGTTTTAGTATGTATTTGCGCTAACATGTTATCGACGGCTACACGCTTGCGGTCAACAGCGAATGTAATCCCCATTCTTTGAGTTACTTTCACCAAGTCCGCATCAGAAAGAAGGAGACCCGTTCGCTGAACCCCCATATCACTGGCGAGTAAAGCGGCAGCGATACTGGCCAAATCCTCTTCAAGTGCAGCAATGGCGATATGGTGTTCTGAAATACCAATTTCAGTAAGAATGTCCCTATCTAAATGGTCACCATGAATAATTTCCAATTTTGGGTGTGAACCAATTTCAGTGCCAGCCAATGTATTCGCTACTTGTAAATCCCGTTCAATCACAGTAACAGAAGCTCCTGCATCTAACCAATCATCGGCTATGCGTTGGCCAATTTTATTGGCTCCAATTACGGCCACTCTGGGTTGGGTTGGGAAATCAGTAGCTTCATGTCCAAAGATATTCAGAATTCGATTGAAACTTGAAAGTCCAGTTGTAGCAATAGCGATTCGGTCGTTTGGCATGAGCATGAAATCCCCATCGGGAACTAAACTCTTCTCACCTTCACGCTTCAGACCAACAATCAATGGCATTCCACCTTCGATCTTATTACTAGCTTCACGGAGGTTTTGAAACACAACCTGCGTAGCATTGCTGTTAACATCCAATTCGACAATGAATGCATCATGGCCGAACGGAATTACCTCTTCGATAGCTGCTGAACGCAAACCCGAATGTAGACGACGAATTGCACCCTCAAGAGGATTGACGACATGATTTACTTTCACCCATTCCTGGAGTTTTCCTTCATCTTGTTCAAGAACATAATTCATATTCCTAACACGGCAAATCGATAAGAGAGGTTTAGATTTTGGACCACTAATTTCATGGTGAGCGTGCTGAGCAAGAGAACATGCGAGAAGATTACGTTCATCTGAATTCGTGACTGCAACAAACACTTCTGCTTCGCCAATTCCCGCCTCATACAGTTTTTCACGAGTAAGCAAATCACCATGGATTACAAGCACGTCTAGATTCTGTGCATTTTTGACAGCACGGGAATCCGAATCAACGAGTACAACATCCATGTCTTCAGCACGCAGTGCACGTGCCATGTCGGTTCCAACTCGACCTGCTCCACCAATAATGATTCTCATACGTATCACCGTAAATTTTCCGCTAATATTTTGACTTGGTATTTGCCACCGGTAATGTCGACATCACCAACAGTCGAATAAAGTGGTGGTGACCGGTCAAGTCCGTTGGATGAATACCTTGCAGGAGAGTAATAATTACTTAGAAGAGTTCCGGTACTATCTGCCTCTTCAATCCATGAAATATAGGCGTTCGGAGTGTGTAATAGCCACTTATTATTCACGACATCAACTGATGCTTCAACAAAACATGAATCCAATTCGATATTTCGAGCATTACACCATGAGTCACTCATAGGGAGTAAAATATAGCCCCAAGCGTGCCCTTCCCAATGCAGATATTCGGCATCGGACAATGCACCGAATACATACCAACCCGGGAGATTCTTTACTCGGAGTAAAGACAAGAAAGCATTGGTTTGCTCGTCGCAGTCTCCAGTCGAATCCTCAAGGCAAAGTGGACCACTTCTCGCAGTAATTGGTGCATTCTTATCGTAGGAGACATGCTTATGCAAGTAATCAAATGCAGCTCGAGAAAATGCGTATGCATTGTCTTCGCGACCTTCTGGCAAACTTGCAGAGATGAGCGAAGCAGTTGAATTGACGATCTCATGCTGTGAGTTGATTGCATATCCGTGATCAACACCCTTTTTTATGCCTCTATCATACCAAGTTGGGTTTGTGAAATCACGAACTTTTTCACCGGAGCCGCGAAGTTCAGCATCGCTAAATGTACCACTGTTGTCGATATTAATGCCATTCTCACTTCCAACAATTCGAGAATCAACGCGATTTTCATCCCACCACGTATACGATGTGCTGGTGATTTTAACTACGAAAGAAAACTCTACTATTTCGCCCGGTCCAAGATGAAATTCCATCTTAACGCAATTCCCTACGCCGCAGGATAAATTATCGACTCCATAACCTGGCCACCAGACATAGTGCCCATTTGTAGTGACTGTTTTGTTTTCGAAACTCCGATGCGAACCATCAGTTGGAATCTCAATGAGGTCATCAACTATTGAATCACCATTGTTGAGAGAGAGTTTAACGGACACTACTTTCTGAATTTTGGTGGTTGCACTCGGCAAAACTCCATCTGTGAATATGAAATCATTCTCCTCACCAAAAAGCGAATCAATATCAGATGGAATAACGATGTCCTCATGCATCCATCCGTTTGAATTAGAATTTACAACAACTACAGTTCTATCAAGAGTAAAGGTTGCTTCGTTTGGATAGATGTGGTAGGGTGCTACTATGCCCTGGAAATATTCTTGGATTCCAGGGGCCAATTTCCCAATGTTCTCTCGAACTTGGGGTGAAAGCATTATGAAAGCGACTAAAAACAGTAAGACCAAATGGCGTGTTCGGTTTCTTCGCGTTTTCATTATATTGAGTGAACGACCAAGATGGGTTTGAACGACGCCTCCTTTCGTTGGCTTTTTGGTCATTTTATAGGTTGTGTCCATACTGCCTTTATGGAATTGCTGTTCCATAGCGAATTTGTTGGACCGGATATTTGCCAAAATCCTACCGCAGCTGTAGCAGATAGTGTCACCCGTATAGGTGACGCTTTGGCAATAGGGGCAGGAACCCATAACGATTTGGTTCCGCCGGCATTGTATAACGGTTGCGTGCGGAACACCCCGAGAATGCTTATTTGTAATGCCGAGAGAATTGACACCTAAAGCAGCCATAGAGCGTAAGTAAGCAGATTCTTACTCGGATTCCTTAGATACATCCTCGCCATCGGGGTTGATTGATGAATCATCAATGCCAGAAACATCAGTAACAGAACCCATGATTACTGAGTCTTTTATGGTCATGCTTTGAATATTTTGAATGGTGTTAGATAGACTGGTTTCATCTTGAAGAGGAGTATTTCCAGGGGATTTATCTTCGAGATGAGCATTTTCGAGTTCACGAGCATTTCTGGCCCAAATCTTTCGAAGTCTTTTCTTTCCTTCCTTTGGAATCGATTCCCAGATCCATGCTTCAGAAGTCCGATTGAAAATGAGTGCCGCTGGAATGATGAAGAGCCAAGCAGAGAGGTTGACAAGAGCAAAAGCAAACATAACCACATATGCACATCGCCAGAATGTCCCTCGAAGGACTGAGCCCCAACGTTTCCCCTGGAGCATCAAGTGGCCTTGGAACGATGAAATAAGTGCCTCGCATCGTGGACCAAAAATCGACATACAAAGTATTGTGATGACCAGCTTAAGATTGAATTCAAACATCTCTAGAATTCGTAGGGTGAATACCATTGCTAACATTCCACCCATCGCAAGACCCAACGCCCAGCCACTGGTTGGTTGAGAACTGCCTTTTCTCACTCGGTCCCGACGAAGAAGCAGGTGAACAGCAACGGATGCCAAGAGACAGAGGAGAAGGAGATTGATAGGATTAACAACTGCTGCCTGGTCATTGGTCACCATCTCAAGATAGGGTACAACAATGAAATTGTGAGTGAAAGAACCATAAAAACCACCGATTAAAATCCCCCAAAATACATTGCTCCAAGCAGTAGGAAGGTCATAGAAACCCGAATAGCGTGTCATGACCCCTCTCCATCCAAGCGTCATGCCAATCAAAGCAGATACACTTGCGACCTGAAACAGTAGGAAGGTCGATGCCATGAGCCGTGGGCAGTGTTTCCCTTCATCAAGTCGTTGCATCATTCTGAGTGGAAGCGTTGCATTCAAAGACCACCACACCTTCGACAAGGTATGGCACGACTCTTGTTGTTTGGTGGAAAAGGCGGAGTTGGAAAAACTACAACCTCTGCTGCTACTGCGGTATGGCTTGCAGATTCAGGTCTTCGTGTGTTGCTTGTTTCCAGCGACCCTGCTCACTCGACTTCAGATTCTCTCGGAGTTGAAATTGGCTCCGAACCGACTCCAATTGAAGGGGTAGATGGTTTATTTGGTCTGGAAATGGACCCAGAATCAAAAATCTCCTCGGTGCTACCAAAACTTGGTGATATGATGAACAACATGGGCTCCAGTGGTGGCATGGGTGGCCTTGGAAGTCTAAGCATGATGCTTGATCCGAATGCTAAAAGCGAAATGACTGAAATGCGCTCGGAAATCCAAACTTCTGACATGGTGATTCCTGGGCTAGATGAAGCGCTTGCTTTTGATGAATTATTGCGCCATGTAGAAGACCCAACATGGGATGTGATTGTTTTTGATACTGCACCGACTGGCCATACGCTTCGTTTCCTCTCCCTTCCTGAATTGATTGAATCATGGTCCGACCGAATTATTCGAATGATGCGAGTTTCGGGTGGATTGCGCTCAATGCTTTTTGGCCGTAAAGAAAGTGAGGCGATGAAAGAAGAATTGGAGCGTTTTCGCCGTCGTGTCCTCCATGTCCGTCGAGTGTTATCAAACGAAGAAATTACCTCATTTACATTGGTAACAATACCTGAACGTATGGGAATTAATGAAACTCTACGTGCTCACAAATCTCTTCGTGAATACGAATTACCTGTTCCAAATTGTTTGGTCAACCGGCTTACACCAGAATTCGATCACCCATTTTTATTGAATCGACGCGAAGCGGAATTAGAGCGAATTGAGGAATTGAAACAGGAATTAGAGAATGTCGAAATCGCTACAATGGAATTGATGGATACTGAAGTAGTCGGCCTAGAACGTTTGAGAGATGTTGGAATCAGCCTCTATGGTGAAGTCAAAGCAATTGACGATTCTCTTGGACCTCACCCCATCGGAAAAGCACTCAAACATTCTATACATCGAGGTATGAAGCGTGAGGTCATCGGCGATATCGAACGAATTCATTTGCATTATCCTGGCCTTATTCGCGACGAACTTTCACTTCGAAGTCATGAAGGGGTTCTCTTTGTAGGCCTCAATGGTAGAGAACGCGAAGTCAAGACCAAAGTTCCAACGAAAGCCAGCCGAGTCAAAGCGAAGTTGGAAAATGATGTTCTCCAACTTGATATCCCGCTTACTGAAGAGTGAAAACCCATTATGTGCAATGGGTGGGTTGAAATGGGAAAGCCAACACGGTAGGCCATGGCACTCGAAGGCCTCTCACAAGGTATTTTTCGCTCCATTGGGTTGCTTAAGAATAAACGCAAATTGGATGAAGAAGAACTTCGGGAAATGACCCGTAGCCTTCGTCGAGCATTACAAGAAGCGGATTTCAACGTACGTCAAACAAAGGAATTGGTTGAGAAACTTGAAGCGCGTCTTCGAGAAAATGACGCTCGGCCCGGAATTACTTTACAAACCCAAGCAATGAATATTCTCTATACCGAATTAGTTAGAATGCTTGGTCCCGCACATGAATTTCAACCTCATGGTGCAACCTTACTTCTTGTCGGGTTATACGGTCAAGGTAAAACCACTACAACAGCAAAATTAGCAGAGTGGTACCGTCGCAAACATGGCCTTCGTGTCGCAGTTATCGAGGCGGACGTGCATCGACCTGGAGCCTATGCTCAGTTGACGCAATTATTGGAAGATTCTACCGTTCAAGTTTATGGCGAACCAGATACGAAAGATGCGCCAACCATTGTTCGAAATGGCCTTGCTGCGTGTTCTGCTGCAGATTTGATCATTGTCGATACTGCAGGACGACACCAACTTGACCAAGAACTGGTTGATGAATTGGAACAAATTTCATCGATCACTCGAGCAAGCGAACGTTGGCTCGTTATCGATGCTCAAGTCGGTCAAGCTGCTGGACCAGTTGCTGCGTCTTTCCATTCACTTGCTGGGGTTACTGGAATTGTCATTACCAAACTCGATGGAACGGCAAGAGGTGGTGGCGCATTATCTGCCGTTGCAGCGACTGGAGCACCTATTGTTCACATCGGAACTGGAGAAAATGTTTCTGATTTGGAGAAATTCGAATCGGACCGATTTATCTCGCGCCTACTCGGAATGGGTGACATTCAGGGGCTTATCGACCTGGCACCGGATGACATGGATGAAGAAGAAACTATGCGACTCACACAACGTTTGATGAGTGGCCGATTCACCCTCAACGACATGTACAAACAAATGGAAATGATGTCAAAAGTTGGTACAATTGACAAACTGATGTCGTTCCTCCCAGGAAATATGCTCGGAGGAATGGGTGCGATGTCGAAAGGTCAAAAAGCAGACATGCAAGGGAATCTCGACCGGTATCGTACTATAATGGACAGCATGACTGCTTGGGAAAAGAATGAACCTGCAAAAATCAAAGCTGACCGAATTCGTCGTGTAGCACGAGGTTCTGGGGTTCGAGAAAAAGATGTTCGTGAACTAATCGCCCAATGGAACCGTTCTCGCAAGATGATGAAAGGTATGGGTGGCAACAGAAAACTCAACAAACAAATGCGTAAAATGATGAAAGATGGGGACATGGATATGGACCCTTCATCATTTGGTATGTAAGGCGAACTGCTTTCAACTTCCGACCCGTGGAAAGTCTGTGCGCAAGGCAGTGTTTTTCCTTATTCTGATGATGTTGTTGCAGAGTGCAACAGGTCTCGTCCAGGCAGAAGGTAGGACTGCAAGCACAAACCTCTCGATTGCTAAATACGATTGGCTCTCGAATGAAACGGTCATCATCAGCGTAGAGATCACCAATGCTCCATACAATATCGACCTCTTCGCACAATGGCAATTATTCGATGAAAACGATGCTGTCATTCTCAATGGCTCGTATCCATTTCAAGCGAGTGGAACAATGACATCTTTTGATTTGCCCTTGAAGCATTTTTACAACAGTGCTCATTTTTATAGATTAGAAGTTGAAATTAGTGATGACTCAAATAACATCATCAACAGTGAACTGCAGCCGTTTACTGTCTTTGAAAACACTCTATTCCCCACGGTTTCTAATTTACTCGCATTTGGAGATTCATTGAGTGATATGGGTAATGGTAAAAATTCAATACTCAATGTACCTGATGTTCCCCCTTATTGGCAAGGACGATTTTCCAACGGCCGAGTTTGGCTTGAATACATGTCCGATTCCTATGGAGTTACGACGACAATTGGCTCTGGAGCTTCACCCGGTGATAATCGTGCCTTTGGTGGTTCTCAAACGGGACAGGGATATTCTTACTTGTTACTCCCAAACGTCGGAACTCAAATTAGCAATTACTTGACAAATGTCCAAACGACAATTCCTTCGGACGCCGTAGTATCCCTGTGGTCCGGTGGAAATGATTTCCTCTTTGGCACTGGAAATGCAAATACTATAGTTACGAATATGGAATCGCATATTCGCCAACTCGAGGCGGCAGGTGCGACCGAATTCCTTCTCCCCAATCTCCCGCCACTGGATAAAACTCCTGAGGTGATGAGTCGTACTCAAACTCAACAAAATAACATTGCGTCTGAAGTCGTTCTTTACAACCAAAAATTATCAGGTCTTGCAAACAATCTCTCAGCAGAATTAGGCATTACTATTCATTTCGTTGATGCGTGGAGTATTTTCAATGATATTTTGCTCAACAAGGAGGCTCTAGGACTGACCAATATCCAAGATGCGGCTTGTTCTGGAGGTGTTACCCTTCTGCCACTGCCGATTTGCAGCAGTGGAGATCCTGTTGTGGCAAACGTCGATGAATACCTTTTCTTTGACAAAGCACATCCAACTCGTGTGATGCACCGTTTCATCGGAAGATATGCGGCCGAGACTATTGGCGAGCCGGATACTGATGGAGATGGAATCATCAACACCTATGATTCGTGTTCATGGACTCTATCAGGTTCATCAATCAATCTTACAGGTTGTTCTTGGGAACAACAAGACGATGACCAAGATGGTGTCGTGAATCTTTTAGACACATGCCCTAACACATCATTTGGTTCAACTGTTGATGCTGTTGGATGCTCTGCTGAACAAAGAGATTCTGATAATGATGGTTTCAATGATTCAGTCGACCCTTGTCCATTTTCTCAATCATCATTCGACTATGATAACGATGGTTGCAGTGATGAAGTTGATCTTGATGACGATAACGACGGTGTTGAAGATAGCATCGATAACTGTCCAAAGGGTTTGATTGGCGTTCATGATGCTGACTTAGACGGTGATGGCTGCCACGATAGTGAAGATGCTGATTTGGATGGTGATGGTTTAACCAATGCTGAAGAAAATACTGTGGGTACTGATGAACGAGATTACGATACCGATAATGACTTTGTCCATGATGGAGATGATGCGTTCCCTTTGGACCAAACTGAATGGGCGGATTCCGATGGAGATGGATGTGGCGATAATTCTGATATGTTTCCTTTCGATGCCTTGGATTGCTACGACCTCGATGAAGATGGCGTTGGTAATAATGCCGATGCCTTCCCTATCGACAGTACCGAATGGGCAGATTCTGATGCTGATGGCTATGGTGACAATAAAGATGAATGCCCCCTCATTGAAGGTTATGCATTTATCCCTCTCGGATGTATTGACAGTGATGGTGACGGGTTTGGCGATCTCATTGATGCATTTCCACTTGATGAATATGAATGGAGTGACCGAGACAATGATTCAGTAGGTGATTTTTCGGACCTCTTCCCAGATGATGAGAGTGATTGGGCTGACAGAGATAACGATACATATGGTGATAATCGTGACTTCTTTCCTTTTGATTCCAGTGAATGGAATGATTCGGATGGCGATGGTGTCGGTGACAATTCTGATGTATTCCCACTTGATGAATCCGAATGGCTCGATTCTGATCTAGATGGTTGTGGAGATAACATCGATGTATGGCCAAATAATTCACTCGAATGTTACGACCAAGACTTTGATGGCGTAGGAGATAACGCCGACCCATTCCCCACTAGTGCCTTTGAATGGCTCGATTCCGATGGTGATGGCATGGGTGATAACTCCGACTTATTCCCTTTTGATGCCGAAGCACAATACGACTCTGATGGTGATGGAATAGCCAATGTTCATGACCCATTCCCGGGAAACGCAAACATGGACTCTTGGTTTGATTTAATTTTTAGAGTTCTCATTCTCGTTGTTTTGGCCGCTGGAGGTATAAACCTCTTTCGAAGACAAAAAACGAAGGCTGAAGATGTGAAATGGGATGCCTTTGAGGGCCAAACTCAGCACTTTATGGAAACGGAAGAAGAAAATTTGCAAAGGCCAACAGCACCTCCTTCAGCGGATGCATTCCAATTCAAGGATTGAGACTTACTCTTCTTCATACTTTGACGCCAATTGTGAACTCACCAGCGGTAATTCACAGTAAGGACAGTTATCTTTGGAATTAAGTAAATCCGGTCGTATGGCAAGTACTGCCATGCAATGTGGACATGCTGCTAACATTTCCCCAGGTTCTAATTCAAGATCCGGTATGCTCTCTTCACGGCCTGCGTATGCATTTTTGTAACCTGGATGGAAGTGAGAAAGCGAACGTCGGAAAGAGCCAAACATAGCCCAAACAAACAAAAAAACCCATAAAAGTGAAGAGATATTACCCGTGATGACTGAGTAAAGTGCGAAAAGTGCATTGATCGCAAAAAAAGCACCTGCTAGGCCAATGACAGCTGCGCCGAACCAGTAAACCATCGGATGGCGATTACGATAAGCCAACCAATTGATCATCAATAATGCAGCTAATACACCAATAACAGCAGTTTGAGTGGAGTTTGGAAAACTTGAGACGACTTGTGAAACAATTAACAAAATAATAAGGCTATCAACAAAGAGAATGAATGAAATCCCTCGGTGTAATAATAGAAATGGATTGGCACTGTTGGCAATGGAATGAGGTTTCATTCCGGCAATGACCATCTCGTCTGCTCGGCCTGCCATAGTGAATCCTACTGCTCATGGTGTTTGAGCATTGCTCGACCCAAGAACTGAGAGGACTCCAATGGAAGAAGTCATGATGGAGACCATTCTCCCACTACATATGGGGATTCGCGATACCGATGTCAATCTCCGAGGCGATAGCCTTGCTGGACAAACGGTCTTACTCGGAGTATCAGGAGGAATTGCTGCTGTTGATACTGTTCGCTTAGCACGTGAATTACGCCGCCATGGTGCGGAAGTTCGTGTTGCACTAACTCATTCAGCCCAGCGAATCATCACTCCTTTAGCAGTTGAATGGGCGACTCAAGGTGAAGTTATTACCGATTGGAATGGGAATATGAATGTCTTGGATGAAGTCGATGGAATCTTGGTCGCTCCAGCAACTAGGGATACGATGGCCAGTTATGTCCACGGATTACAACACGGGCCATTGATGATGGCACTCAGTGTTGCACGAAGTCGAAATTGTCCTGTGATGATGATACCGAGTATGCATTTGGATTTAGCCAAGGACCCTGTGACGGATGAAATTGTTGATGAAGTTAGAAAAATGGGTATTCATGTTCTCTGGGGCGCAGAAGAAGAAGGGAAAAGAAAAACGCCTCACCATGAAGAAATTGTAGCACGATTTGCACATCATATGAATTGTGGCAAGTCAAATCGCAAAGATGTTGTCGTCACTTTAGGAGCGACTCGTTCTGCCATAGATGATATTCGATATGTTCAGAATACCAGTTCAGGAGCAACTGGTTATGCAATTGCAGATGATTTGTACCGTCATGGACACGATGTGACTTGCGTTGCAGGTGTGACGTCTGTTCCAGCACACAAATGGCTACCATTGATTCTCAAAACCCCTGAACCAAATGCTATGCTCAAAGAATTGCAAGTTTTATCAAAGGATTCCATCGATGCGTGGATTCATACTGCTGCAGTTCTCGATTATCTTGTATCAAAACCAGCAGAAGGGAAAATAGCCAGCCAACAAGGCACATTAAACGTCGAACTCATCGAAGGTGAGAAGCATATTGAAGCACTCAAGGAGTTATGTCAAGGTGCTGTACGAATCGGATTTAAACTCGAATCAGGAATCAAACAGAAGGACTTGATTTATCGTGCAACTGCTCAAATCGAAAAAGCGGGAATGACAGCAGTTATCGCTAACCGCCTCGAAGACCTCGGTGATAAAAACAAACCAAGAGGATACTTGGTGGATTCGCTCGGAAGTCACTTCATATTGGAAAATACCCACAAAATGTGTGAAGCAATTCGAACCTTCGTCGAGCGAGGCATTTGAGGGAGCATCATGCGTCGCTTTGCAATCATTGGTCATCGTGCGATGTCTCAGGGAAAGGTACCACTCAATGACATGGCTGGTGCTGCAGGACGAATGGATGTGCTTGTACGTGCGTTAATGGCTGGTTTATTGACAAGCCATGGAATACGCCATGATACTGAGGTCATCCTCCATTTAATGGGCGGACCTGGACCTCCTCGACGAATAAAATTTGTTGGCTCATTACTCAGAGGAGTCCATGCTGAAGAGCGAGCTGTTGGAGGACAGATCGCTAAAGTTCTCAAATTACCTACGCCAGCACGAGGACATTGGGTCGAACGCTCTGCCGGTATTTTCGATAGCGGTGGTGATATCAGCCACACATTGACTGAATGGAACAACGTATCCATCGTATGCCTCGATGCTGCTGCACCTCGGCTCTGGCAAGCAGATGAACCCCTTCCACTGGGAGGAATTGCACATTCTACCTCTGAAGGCGAATATGGAGATATTACAATCTCAGGTATCGATATTGGTTTTGTGCTCAGTGATGACAAACCATTGCCAGATGATATCCCAAGAGAGAATATGTGTCTTCGGTCTCTTGGAGATACATGGCTACAAGGCCACATGGCCATTGCGGTTTGCCATTTTTTACTCGATCAAGGGGCCAGTCTCAACCTCACTCAATCGTAAAGCCAAGCAGGATAGCCACCTTCACAGGACTTTAAGGCCCATGTGAGAAGTTTTTCATCAAGAGCAAGCGGATGAGTTTGTGGCCAAACTGGTAAGCATGAAACACTCGCCTTTCCTTTTGCTACTACATCACAGTCACTTTGAGCGACTTCGGAATGGTCAATTGATGCTGCTCCAATGGTAAATGTTGCCGTCTCATCCGACTCTATAGAATTAAAAGAGACTGCGTCACGATACCAACGCATACCCAAACGAGTCGTTGAAACTTCACCGTTCCAGCCTGGAGGAACATTGAGATTCAGCATGAGTTCTCCCTGTTGG
>Ga0308019_10000560_pt1 | contig 23284 bp, 33 predicted proteins | sample Neamet284_FD_203135 | JGI IMG/M metagenome (GOLD analysis project Ga0308019, IMG submission 203135) | Marine microbial communities from water near the shore, Antarctic Ocean - #284 | ecosystem: Environmental > Aquatic > Marine > Unclassified | place: Southern Ocean | collected 2014-10-01 | reverse complement strand
CCAAACTAAATCAGTATTGGGTATTGATTATAGGGGGGGTTTATATTAGAAACATTATATGGAATTAGAACTTAAATTTAGTGTAGCACCTGCGGTGCTGTTTTTGGAAACCCAACTGGATGACCGTATAGTGGGGGGTTTGAATAAATACCTCGATGCACGGCACAATAAGGGTGCAGAGTCATTCTCACATAAACTGGTGGGCCAAATATCTCATGGTGAGCAGCTTAAGATTGATACGGAAGATCCTCTGGTCAAACCATTTACCCAAGTTGTGGCTAATATGTCACAAAACTACCTGCAACAGTTCTGCAAAACCGTAGGGGTCAAACCGCTACAACGTATGCCCAATTTCCATAGCTTATGGTCAGTCCACTCATACGAGAGGGATTACAACCCAGTCCACGATCATGGTACCGATACGATTATGGGGTTATCATTTAGCACCTGGACTAAGATTCCAGAACAGATTACCGACCAGCCTGAGTATAATAGTCGTGATCTCATCGATTCTAGCGGTATAGCTGATGGGTTCTTACAGTTTCATTTTGGTCAGACTAGCTCACGAGGTGTGGAGGAGTTACGACCACCGTTCTCACGTATGATTAAACCAGTCGTGGGTAAGATCGTTATGTTTCCATCATGGTGTCAACACTGTGTCTATCCCTTTGAAGGGGCTGGAGAGAGACGTACCGTAGCAGGTAACCTTAATATGGTACCAGCAACCCTTATAGAGTAATTACGTCTGTAAGGTACCTTAAAATCAATTTAAACAGGAGATACTATTATGCCAATGGGTAAAGGAACATACGGCTCTACTAAAGGTAGACCATCTAAGAAGAAGAAAGATAAGAAAAAAGGTAAGAAGAAGTGAAGAAAGAACTAACAGCTCGTCAGAAGGCTACTATGAAGAAACATGGTAAGCACCATACTGCAAAACACATGGCAGCTATGAAGAAATCAATGCTAGGTGGTAAGACATTTACGCAATCACATAAAATTGTACAAAAAAAGGTAGGTAACTAATGAAAACAATCATAATTAATAAATGGAATAATCTTTCTATGTCTAAAAAGGGCGTAGTAGTAGCTATGGCAGCTATTATCGTATTGGCTATTATACTTTAAGTTATGGCTATTAAAAAAGGATTTCATAAAACTAAAGACGGTAGAGTCGTTAAAAAAGGTTTATATTATAACATGAACCAAGCCAAGAAGAAGGGTACTAGCAAAAAAGGCAAGGGTACAGTATCTGACAAGGCGTTAAAACAAGCATCTAAAACCGCTAAGAAAACTAAAAAGAAGAAAGCCTAATGCCCTTTAGTAAATATAGTAGTAAACAAAAATCCCTTGCTAAGTTAGCTAAACCTCGTAACAAGATAACAGGTGCTGATTTTAAGAAACTTAAAAACTTAAAGAAAAGAAAAAAAAAGTAATGGCATATATAAAAAAAGATTCTAGACCGAACCCTAAACAATCAATCAAAGTAAAAAAACACAGAGATTCTGAGTTCTTAAAGGGTATTGTTGAAGCAAAAAAAGCTGGCCGACCAGTATCACAAGCGGCAATAGATAGAGCATCACAAATACTACAAGAATTACAAAAGAAAAACAAAAAATTTATGACTGGTAGATAATGGCCATACCAAAGACTACTGGTAAGGGCGGAAACTATCGTAAGACCAAATCTGGTGCTGGTATGACTAAGAAAGGTGTAGCTGCTTATAGGCGAGCTAATCCTGGTAGTAAATTAAAGACTGCAGTAACTGGTAAAGTTAAGGCTGGTAGTAAAGATGCCAAGAGACGTAAGTCTTATTGTGCTAGATCTGCTGGACAGTTAAGAAATAGCTCTGCAAAAACTAAAAATGATCCTAATTCTAGAATAAGACAAGCTAGAAGAAGGTGGAAATGTTAAACAAAGGAAATAATTATGGCACATGGTGGTAAAAGACCAGGCTCGGGGCGACCTAAAGGCGTAAAAGCTGGAACAAAACATGAACGCTTAGAGAAAATGCTTAACAAGGGTACTGTAACTCCACTCGAATATATGTTAAACATCCTTAATACTAAAAAAACTAGCCCTGAAAAGAAAATGTGGGCTGCAGAAAGAGCTGCACCGTATGTACATTCAAGACTATCTTCGGTTAATAGCACTATTAGTGGTGATGACGATAAGCCTGTCACTGTTACTATTGGTTGGAGAAAAAAGAAACGTGATTGAGGGTCTACTTTCATTATTGCCTAGCAATAAAACACAAGCAGTAAAAGAAATTAGAAATCAAAGTGGTTTATTAACTACTGATGCTTTTTCAGACGATCCATTAATACAAAAAATAATAATGGCCGAAAGTAAAGGTGATCCAAATGCTGTCAACAAACGGACTGGTGCTAAAGGCTTAATGCAAATTATGGATGCTACTGCAAAACAACCTGGTTTTGGTGTTAAACCACTTAAAGATGTTTTTAATCCACAAGAAAACGTAAGATTTGGAACTGACTATTTTTATGCTATGCTTGATCGTTATGATAACGATACAATTAGTGCATTAGCTGCATTTAATTATGGGCCTGGCAATGTTGACAAATGGCGTAAAAAGGGTTCTAAGTTTAGCAAGTTACCAAACGAAACACAAAAATATATATACAAAATTCTTGATGAATAAATTATTAAACACATTAGAACAATATTTAGCTAAATTACAAAGCTGGTTATGGAATAAACGCTGGAACAAACGTAAATAATGGATATTGAAATACCCTACCAGCCAAGACCACTACAAGAAAAGATCCACAATGATCTAAAGAGATTTAATGTTATCTGCTGTCATCGCAGATTTGGCAAAACCGTATTTGCAATCAATCATTTAATTATGACTGCTTGTGAAATTCCAAACGCAAGGTTGGCGTACATCGCACCTACTTATCGTCAGGGTAAAGCAGTCGCTTACGACTATTTAAAAGAATATACAGACCCTTTGATGAAACTAGGCGGTAAACGTCACGAAACTGAACTAAAGGTTGATCTATGGAATGGATCACGAATTCAAATCTTTGGTTCTGACAATCCTGATGCTCTTAGAGGGTTAGGGTTTGATGGCGTATGCATGGATGAGTTTGCTCTTATGTCACCTCGTACTTGGACAGAGATCGTAAGACCTGCTGTCAGTGACAAGCTAGGCTATGTTATTTTTATTGGTACCCCTATGGGTCACAATCAGTTCTGGGATGTGTATGACTTTGCTAAACGCACAGGTAAAGATTGGTATGCACAATTATATAGAGCTAGTGAAACAGAAATTATTGCTGCTGAAGAACTTGAGTCTGCTAGAGCTACTATGCCAGAAGATCAATACGAACAAGAATATGAATGTTCATTTCAAGCTGCAGTTAGTGGAGCCTATTATGGCAAGCAAATACAAAAAGCTGAAAAAGAAAAACGCATTGAAATTGTAGATTATGACAAAAGTGTCGGTGTAGAAACATGGTGGGATTTAGGTATTGGTGATTCAACTAGTATTTGGTTTGCACAACGTATCGGCAATGAGATACATCTGATAGATTACTACGAAACATCAGGTGAATCACTTGCACATTATGCGAATGTATTAGAAGATAAAGGCTACAACTATAGTCGACACGTAGCACCACACGATATTGTAGCTAGAGAATTAGGTACAGGTAAATCACGACTAGAAGTAGCGTATGAATTAGGTATTAATTTTGATGTATGTCCAAAGCTAGAAATACAACATGGTATTGAAGCGGTTAGAAATACATTAGATAGGTGTTGGTTTGATAAGAACCGATGTAAATATGGTATTGATTGTTTACGACAATACCGTAAAGAGTTTGACGATAAGATGCAGACATTTAAAAACAAGCCGTTGCATAACTGGGCTTCACATGGTAGTGATGCTTTTAGATATGGATGTGCAATAGACCCTGACACAACAAGTCAGTGGAAAACAGAAATTAACATAGATACAAGGTATATAGTTTAATATGGCAAAAGGTAAACCACTTACAGAATTAGAAGTAGGCTCGATAGTTAGCTCAGAGATCAAAGCATCTTTAGGTTATATTGGTTCAGACATAACTGAACAAAGACAAAAATCATTAGAGTACTATTTTGGTGAACCATTTGGTAACGAACAAGATGGTAGATCACAAGTTGTTTCTACAGATGTGTCTGATGTTGTTGAATCTATTTTACCTACATTACTAAGAACTTTTGCAGCTAGTGATGAAATTGTTAAGTGTGAACCTGTTACTGCCGAAGATGAAGAAGTAGCTAAACAAGCAAGTGACTATCTTAATTACGTGTTTAATAAAGACAACGATGGTTTTATAACTTTGTACACGTTATTTAAAGATGCATTAATACAAAAAAATGGTGTAGCTAAAGTTTATTGGGATACTTCCAAGAAGAGAGAACGTGAGTCATACGAAAAATTAAGTGAAGATGAATACACTATGTTGTTGGATGAAGATGGTGTTGAAGTTAAAGAACATACTGAGTATGAAGATGAAAGTGCTATAAAAGAAAAAGAACAAATATTAGAACAAATTAATCAATCAGGTCAACCTGTTGATCCAATGATGTTAGAACAATTAGAGGATGCACCTATTCCGATGATGCATGATGTAGTTATTGAAAGAATAGAAACATTTGGTAAAGTTAAAGTAGAAGCTATACCACCTGAAGAATTTCTTATTGAACGTAGAGCTAAAAATATAGAAGAAGCAAACTTTGTTGCACACCGTACTACCTCTACAAGAACACAGTTAATAGAAGCAGGCTTTGACCATGATAAAGTTTATAGTTTACCTGCAGACACACAAGACAAGTACAATGAAGAAAAAATTACTCGTTTTCGTAACCTTGATTATGATTATGATAGTAACTCTGGTGAAGCAAGTACTGATGAAATTTCAATCTACGAGTGTTACATAAGAATAGACGAAGAAGGTGATGGCGTTGCTAAATTAAGAAAAATTACTTTAGCAGGTACTGAAGGCTACACCGTTTTAGATAACGAGTTATGTGATAGCATACCTTTTATATCTGTAACACCTATTATAGTACCACATAGATTTTATGGTCGTTCTGTTTCTGAAATGACTGAGGACTTACAATTAATTAAGTCTACAGTTATGCGACAGTTACTCGACAACATGTATCTAACAAACAATAACCGAGTCGCAGTAATGGATGGTCAAGTTAATCTTGATGACCTATTAACTAATAGACCTGGTGGTGTAGTTAGAACTAAAGGATCTCCTGGTCAAGTAATGATGCCAATGCAAACGCAAACTATTAATAGTCAAGCGTTTCCTATGTTAGAATATTTAGATACAGTGCGTGAACAACGTACTGGTATTACACGATACTCACAAGGTATGGATGCTGACTCGTTAAACAAAACAGCAACAGGTGTAAATACAATATTATCTCAGTCACAAATGCGTGTAGAACTTATTGCTCGTATCTTTGCAGAGACTGGTGTTAAAGACATGTTCTTAAAAATGTTTGAACTAATTGTTAAACACCAAGACAAAGAAAGAATTATTAAAATAAGAAATAACTTTGTTCCGTTTAGACCTATGGAATGGCGTAATCGTTGCAACATTTCTATAAGTGTTGGATTAGGTACTGGTTCAAGAGATCAACAACTTTCTATTTTAAACAATATACTACAAACTCAACTTAAAGGTTTGGAGCTACAAGGTTCGTCTGCAGGGCCTATGGTTAATTTGCGTAACATTTATAACACGTTAACTAAGATTGTAGAAAACGCTGGTCTTAAAAACCCTAATGCGTTCTTTACTGATCCTGACATTGGCCAACAAAACATGCCACCACCACAACCACCACAACCTACTGAGTTTGAAAAAGTATCACAATTACAAGTACAAGGTGAGAACTATAGAAAACAAATAGATAGTGAATTAAAAGTCAAACAATTAGAAAAAGACTATCAAGAAATGATTTTAAAGTTTGAAACTAGAATTAAAGAACTTGAGTTACAGTATGGCACTAAAATTGATGAAGTTGAATTACGTAACAATGCTATGTTAGCTAAAGAAGAGTTAATACAACAAGGTAAGATACAAGAACAAGCACAACGTGCCTTAATTGAACAACAAAAAAATGCACTTGGCAATCTTGACCGCAGACCACAAACTGTGATAAACCCTAACGATGAGCAACAATAAATTAGAAACTGAAAAACAACGTGGTGATAGAGCAAAGTTATTGCTTGAAGAACCATTATTTAAAGAAGCATTTAAACTACTTAAAGATGAGTATCAAAATGCTATGTTTCAAACTAAACATAATGATGATGATGTCCGTAAAGCCTTATGGCAGGCGTATCATATAACTGATAAAGTTGAGAACCATTTTAAAACAGCAATGGAAACAGGTAAATTAGCATCTGTACAACTTAATCAAATTAAAAAGAATTCGAATTAAATCGAATACACCAACCCTATCAGGAGTGTAACATTTAACGAAAGGAGGTTGTTATGGCTGATAACCAAACAACTAACGTAATAGAAGCAGGAAACATTATAAAAGGTCTTATGACTGGTAGTGAATCTGCACCTATTGAAACTGTTCCTACAGAAATATCTGAGGAACCAATAGAAACAGTGGAAACAGAAGAAGGACTTCTTACTGAAGAAACTGAAAGCCCTGATGAGACCGAGTCTTATGAGGCAGAAGAAACATCTGAGTCGAGTGATATACAAGAGAACTCTAAGGAACCGTACTACGCTGTAACCGTTGATGGTACAGATCTATCGGTCAACCTAGAGGAGTTAATTCAAGGGTATCAACGGAATGCAGATTACACTCGTAAAACACAGGAACTTGCACAGGAAAGAACCCAGTCAAGTGAATTTGTCGAACGATCCAAAAAAGACGTTGAAGCTAAACTACAAAGGTTAGACCAACTTAATAACGCTGCACAAGCACAACTACAACAAGAATACGCTGAAGTTGATTTTGAGAAGTTATATGATGAAGATCCAGTAGAAGCTGCTAGACTAGAGCATAAGATGCGTAAAAAACATTCACAATTAGCTCAAGTTTCACAGCAAACTCAAGAGTTACAAGCTCAAGAGTTTAACAAATACTTAGGTGAGCAACAAAAACTTCTTAGTACTAAAGTACCAGAATTACTTGATGACCAAAAAGGCCCTCGTTTTAAACAACAAATGAGAGACTATCTTGGTAACATTGGATTTAATGATTCAGAAATCAATAGTGTGTACGATCACAGATACGTGATGCTTGTTAAAGATGCGATGTCCTATCGTAATCTTCAGAAAGCAAAGCCAGGAATAAGAAAAAAAGTGGCTAATGCTCCTAAGGTTGTCAAAGGTGGAGTGGCTAAAAGTAAAGGTCAAGCTGACGCAGAAGCTAAACGTCAACAACTCTCAAAATTACGTAAGACTGGACAGGTCAGAGACGCTGCTAAGTTTTTTCGTAATTTAGTCTAACAAATAATAAGGAGGCCTTATGGCACAACCAACTAACTTATACGATACGTATGATACTACTGGTATTCGAGAGGATTTGACGGATGTAATTTACAACATTTCTCCAGAAGATACTCCAATACTATCTGCACTTCCTAGAAGTGCGGCTAAAGGAACAAAACATGAATGGCAACTAGATGCACTTGCTGCACCTGCTGCTAACTCTGTTATAGAAGGTGACGATGCAAGTATTGATAACCTTAATGCTGGAGCTACAACTAGAGCTTTTAACTTCACTCAGATTCAAGATAAAGTAATTGCTTTGTCTGGAACTCAGTCAAGTGTAGACGCTGCTGGTAGAGCTGACGAAATGGCATATCAAATTGCAAAGAAATCTAAAGAACTTAAAAAAGATATGGAATTTGCACTAATCAAAGGTACAGTTCAAGAAGCAGGCGATGCTACTGATGCTAGAGATCTTGGTTCACTTCCAACTTGGATTAAGTCTAATGGTGATGCTGGTGCCACTGGTGGTTCTTTATCCACTGGCTCTGGTACTGATTTACCGAATTCAGGTGATGACAGAGACCTTACTGAAACAATCTTAAAAACTGTTATACAAGAAGTTTACACTTCTGGCGGTGACTTAGATTTATTGGTAGTTCCACCATCTGTCAAACAAGTAATCTCAGGATTCAATGCGAACACAACTCGTTTTGGCCCTGCTGATAAAAGAGTAGAATATGCAGCAATCGATGTATATTCATCTGACTTTGGTGACATCCAAGTAGTACCTAACAGAGTTATGGCAACGACTAATGAGAAACTTTGTTTCTTACTTCAGTCTGACATGGCTGCTGCTGCGTACCTAAGAGATTTCCAAATTGGCGATCTTGCTAAGACTGGTGACTCAGAGAAAAAACAACTTCTAGTTGAATGGACTCTGGAAATGCGTAATGAAGCTGCACACGGCATCATTCTCGACATTAACCAATAAGACTAATTAGGGGAGACTTAGGTCTCCCCTTTTATTAATAAGGAAAGAATATGAATAGTCCAACCACATTTAAACCAGGTGCTACCCAAACTGTAGCTGTAGGTACATCATCTGCTGCTTCAAATGCAATTAACGCACAAACAACTGCACTAAGAATTGTTGCTACTGTAGACGCTTTTGTAGAAATTTCATCTGGGCCAACTGCAAGTTCAGCTTCATTTATTTTACCAGCATTTACTGTTGAGTATTTTAGAGTTTCTGGTTCTGATAAAGTAGCTTTTTTAAGAGTAGGTTCTGTAACAGGAACTTCCAGAGTAACAGAACTAAGCCAGTAATGAGACCAGCTTTTTTTGGCATAAGAAGTCAAGACAGATACCGTAATCGTAGGACAGATGTGCCTAACGATGCTATTAACCTAGAAGATTTAACATACCTATTATTAGAAACAGGCGATAACATCATACGTGAAGATGGTGTAGGTGTTTCTTACTTTACTGATACTCCTATACAAAACTAATGGAGTTTAGTGAATTAGTAAATATTATAAAGAACAAAGAGCAAAGCTCTAAACAACAAATTAAAAACAAACAAAGATTAAAAGTTTTAAGAAAGAGGATTAAAAATGGCTGATAGTAAGATTAGTGCATTGACAGCATTGACGTCTGCTGCTGCTGCTGACGTATTACCTATTGTAGATACCAGTGCAACTGCAACTAAGAAAATGACTATAGAAAATATATTTAAAAACATACCTGTAAGTGTAGGTGTTAATGAAGGCACACCACTTGCTAAGTTGCACGTAACTAGAGATGCGGTAAATCATTCAACACAAAGTTCACTAGCACCAATATTTGTTGAAGATGATAATAGACCAGGTATTTTTTTCTCAGGTAATTTAAACAACATAGGTATTATACAATTTGGTGATAACTCATCAATTAATGCTGGTGAGATTTTTTATGCTCATAGTGATGATAAGTTTAGTTTTAGATGTGCAGGTACTGTACAAACAACTTTAGCTGATGGTGTATTAGCACCAGAAACAGATTCAGATGTAGATTTAGGTACAACCTCTTTACGCTTTAAAGATACATTTGTAGATTCTATTACTGTTACTGGTGAAATTGATGGTGCTTCTCTTGATATTGAAGGCAATGCAGATATTAATGGTACTACAAACTTAGACGTAGTAGATATTGATGGAGCTGTAAACATGGCAACTACTGCCCTTGTTACAGGCGTGCTGACAACAACAGCAGCTACAGTTTTTAATGGTGGGTTTGCTAGTAATGCTGACTCTACTATGGGTACTGACAAGAAAATTCAATTTCGTGATGCTGCAATCCACATTAGCTCAAGTGCTGATGGACAGCTTGACCTTGTTGCAGATACAGAGATTCAGATAGCTGCTACTACAATTGATATTAATGGTGCTATTAATGCAAGTGGCGAAATTATTGCTGCTTCTCTTGATATTTCAGGAGCCATAGACGTAGACGGAACATCTAACCTAGACGTAGTAGATATAGACGGTGCAGTAGATATGGCTAGTACATTAACTGTAGCTCAAGCTATTAATGGCTCATTAAAAAGATGGACAGCTAAAACTTCTGCATATACTGCAGTAGCTGGTGATAGATTATTAGCTGATACAGCAACAACTGCTGCATTTACTATTACATTACCTTCAGCACCTGCTGTAGGAGATGAGATACATATATTAGATAGTGCTGCCAATTTTGATAACGCTAACTTAACAGTAGCTAGAAATGGTAAAAAAATACAAGGAGCAACTGCTGACTTAACTATTACTACAGAGAATACAGGTATTGGACTTGTGTTTATGTCTGACACTTATGGTTGGAGAATATTAGTAGATGCTTATGATGTAGATCCAACAGAGCTGTAATATGACAACTGAAATTTATAATTCACAAAATAAAGATATTTATGTAGATGAGGCAACGCATAAGTTAGTTATAAAAAAAACTCAAGATACTACTAATATATTAGCACAAAATAAAATAGCTCGTAATCACAGATCATTAGAACAAAAAGGTGAGTTTCAACGTATTGCACAAATACCCTTAATTGCATTACAAATAAAAACTAAAGAACGCTTTGGACATTCTAATTGGCATCAGTTGCACAAAGAAACACAACGTGAATTAATTAAAGGTATGGTTAATAGTAATGAATTTCAAAACTTTAGGGTTGGAGAGAAACGATTGTAATGGCTTTAAATAACTATTCAAACTTACAAACTTCTATTGCTAATTTTTTAGCACGTGATGATTTAGCTGCAGAGATTGTAGATTTTATTGCATTAACAGAAGCAGACTTTAACCGTAGATTAAGAATACGTGCAATGGAAAACTCTAGTTCTTTTACTATAGATTCTGAACAAGAAACATTACCTACAGGTTTTTTGCAAACAAGAAGTTTTGTTTTAACAACTAACCCTAAAACTGCATTACAATTTATGACTCCGTTTCATCAAGCAGAAACACAAGGTTCAAATGAAAGTGGTAGACCAAGAGCTTATTCTATAGAAGGCACTAACTTTAGATTTAGTCCTAAACCTGATGCTACCTATACAGCTAACATAGTTTTTTATAAAGCCTTTGATACATTAAGTTCATCGGTAGCAACTAATCATATTTTAACTACCCATCCTGATGTTTATCTTTATGGTGCGTTATATTTTGCTAGTACATTTATTCGTGGTATGGATGGACAAACAGTAGCACAATTTAAAGGTCAATACGAAGCTGCACTACAACAAGTAGAAATGGCTGATGAAAAAGACAAATATAATGCTACTCCATTAGTTCAAAGATCAGGTATTAATATTAATAATTTTGATAACGTATAATGCAAGTTCCTTTTGCAGAATGGTTACCTGACCTACCAACTCATTTAAATCCTGGTGCTACAGAAGCTACTAACGTATTTCCTGCAGTAAACAGTTACCGACCATTTAATGACATAGCAGTTACTTCAAGTAATGCTGTTACTGCAAGATGTCAGGGTGCAAGAGCTTTTAAATCAGACAGTGGTGCTATATCTATTTTTGCAGGTGATGCTACTAAGTTATATAAACTAACATCTAACGCTTTTGTAGATGAAAGTGGTGGTACTACGTTTAGTTTTTCTGCTGAGTCCTATTGGGATTTTGCTAGATTTGGTGAAGTAATTATTGCTTTTAATGGTGACGATGCTCCGCAAGCATGGACATTAGATTCATCAACTGACTTTGCTGCATTAGCAGGTTCACCACCAGCATTTAGACATGCTGCAGTTATTGGTAATTTTTTAGTTACAGGCTTTCAACCTGCTGCACAAAACAAAGTACAATGGTCTAGTTTTAATGATCCGACTTCATGGACTGCAGGTGTCAATCAATCTGACTCTGAAGTATTACCTGAAGGTGGAGTTATTACTGGTGTTACTGGTGGACAGTATGGACTAATATTTCAAGAAGATCGTATCACTCGTATGGATTATCGTGGTGGTAATGTTGTGTTCTCATTTAGACGTATAGAAGAAAACAGAGGTGCGGTACAAGGTAAAAACGTAATACAAGTTGGTAACCTAGTGTACTATCTATCAGAAGATGGTTTCTACGTAACTAACGGTACGCAATCACAACCTATTGGTGCAAACAAAGTAGATCGTTTCTTTTATAATGATTTAAAGTTTGAGTTAAGAGAACGTGTTAGAGCTTCTTACGACCATGAAAACAAATTAGTTATGTGGTCATATCCATCAGCTACAGGTACAAACGCTGGCATCCAAAACGATAAGATTATTATTTATCATCTTGCTAGTCAACGATGGTCGTTAGTAGAACTAGATCACGAAGTTATTATTGATTATTTATCACCTGGATTTACATTAGATGAACTAGATGATTATCCTACATCAGGTGCAGATGATTTAGATGCTATTAGCATATCTTTAGATAGTGCAGCATTTATTGGTGGACTGAGAACATTAGGTGTATTTAACACTTCACATTTTCTTGGATCTTTTGGTGGTGATGCTTTAGCAGCATCTATTGGTACTAATGAAACTGAAATATTTCCTATGCATAGATCACTAGTTACACACGTTAGACCTATAGTAGATACAAGTTCTGCTACAGGTACAATAAGTTTTCGTAATAGAGTTGCTGACTCTAGCACGACTTCTAGTGCGTCTAGTATGCACGCTACAGGAACGATACCGTTTCACAAATCAGCAAGATATTTTAAATTTAACTTACAAATACCAGCAGGTACCACTTGGTCAGATGCACAAGGTATTGATGTAGAAGCTATCAAAGAAGGATATAGATAATGGCAATACAAGGAGGTGGTTTTTTAGCACCAAACCCAAACGAAATAGATCAGTTATTTAGACCAATTAATGGATTAAGGCCAGCTCGACCTGGCGGTCAGTTTGTTCAATTTGGTCAACAATCACCAATACCTATTTCTAGTGATCCAATGCCTAACAACAATCCTGGAGCTGGTATTTCACCACAAAGCCCTTATGTTAATGAAAGTTTTGTTCCTGATAACAGTACATTTATTCCTTTACCAGATCCTAGATTTGGAACAGGAGGGTCAAGAATAGGCGATCCTTCTGTGCAACCTACATTAATACAAAATCAAATGTTTCAGCCACCCATGCAACAACCTGTGCAAAATCAAATGCCTGTTGCAAATTCATATTTAGAACAGTTACAACAATCTGCAGGCTTACTTAATGGTCAAATACGAAATGTAGTTCCTCAAAATAGATTTGTGGGAAACCAATTTGAAATGCCTTTTAATTTCAATAATCAAAGTGGATTTGGTAGTACTTATAATCCAAGTAATTTTAATTACACACCACAACCATTTAACCAATACGGTAATGTACCTGTAACTGGTAACATACCGTCTAACGTATCTACTACTACAACTATGAATGATCGTGAAGGTCGAAGTGGTGAACGTGGTTCTTTTGGAAATCAAGATAATATAAGCACTGAATTTGTAGGTAACAGAGGTTATAGAATTGGTGGAGATGGTAGAGTAGAAGAATTAGACCCTGAATCTCTTGATTATAAATTTAATAAATTTGCATTTGATGCACTTAACTTAGCAAAAATAAATCCTCTTAACCCATTAGGATACATAGATAACATGTCACAAAGATTAGATCCTGATATTATGTCACAAATACAAGGTTTTGAATCTGCAAATCCACGTAGTTTAACATATGGAAAAGGAATAAACCAAGCTATAAATGAAGTTTTTGGTAGTAATTTACAAGGTGCTTTAACTAATAATCCTACAGGCGGTCTTACAGAAACTCAACTACAAGGATTGATAAACACCCCTTCACAAAATTTAAGTTTACCACAGCCAACAACTGTTGCTGATTTGATAGGAATGACTCAAGGTTTAAATACAGGAGGTGGCGGCGGTGGCCGTGAAGGTGGAGCTGGCAGCAGTGGTTCAAATAGAGACGGAACAAGCGGTTGTTTTGTTAAAGGCACTATGATCCAAATGGCTGATGGTACTGAAAAAGAAATAACATCTATTAATGTAGGTGAAGAAATTAAAGGTGGTGTTGTAGAAGCAAAAACTGAATTTATGCCACATAGAGTATATGACTATAAAGGTATTAAAGTTTCTGGATCACATTTAGTTATGGAAGATGATGAAATGGTTACTATTGAAAACAGTAAACATGGTGTTCTCACAGACATAATTGAACCTGTATATGTATTTGAAACATCAGGTAGAAGAATGTGGATTAATAACATTGAGTTTGGTGATTATATGACAGGATCTGATAAACAATGGGAACCTCATGTAGAAGCTATGCGTCAAACAATTAATAGAGAAATTAGAGATGGCAAGTAAGATAGACCTACAATACATCTATCAAAACATTGACTCAAGTGAGGAATTTCAATTAATTGTAGAAGAACTAACTAATCAACTAATACGTTATCACAACGATGAAAATCAGGAGGTTACATCATGGTTTCTAGCTTAGATCAATGTAAGAATTGCGAACATAGTTGTCATTGTGGAAACAATGGTGTCTGTGTAACTTGTAAATGTGCGAATTGTGAACATAATGCTCTAGATGAGTTTCACAAAAATCTTAGTGATGGTTTTAAAGAAAGTGTTGAGTAATGGCTCATACCTACAAAAATGCAAAGGTAGATCTAACTACAACTAATGCTACAGCATTAATTACTGTAGCTAGTGGTACTACTGTTATTGTCAAATCTATCATAATATGCGAAGATAGTAACAATGATGATAGTGTGTCATTAACCATAGTAAATGGTGATGATACGTTTCAGTTTTTAAAAGATGCATTCGTTGGAGCTAAAGCTACTATACAAGGTATGGGTGGACACAACTCTACATTAGTTTTAACTACAGCAGACGTATTAAAAGCAACTGCTACAACAGCTAATAGACTACACGTTATCACAAGTTATTTAGAAATTACATGATCGGCATAGTACAGATACCACAAAAAAATATAGAGTCAGTATGGAACTTAGTAGATGATTCGATCACTAAGGCATTAGCTTATTCAGGACATCATTACAATACTAATGATGTTTATGAGGCATGCACTAAAGGTGACTGTCAATTATGGCTCGGTTGGGATGAAACAGCAAAAGAAAAATTAAAGGCAGTAGTAGTGACTAGAATCATTATACGGCCAAATAGCAAAGTTGCTAACATTTTTATCTGTACAGGTAAGAATAGAAAAGATTGGCAAGATGGATTGCACGACATTGAAAAATGGGCTAAAAGTAATAAGTGTACGCACTTTGAAACTTATGCCAGACCAGGTTGGTCAAAAATATTAAAACAAAAAGGGTTTAAAACAACCCATTATTTACTAGAAAAGAAATTGGAGAAATAAGTATGTCAAGTGGTGGTGGAAATCAAACAACAGTTCAAAGAACAGAGCCTTACGCACCTGCAGAACCCTATCTACAGGATATATTAGGCGAAGCACAAAATATATACCGTAGTGGTGTAGGCAGATCATTCTTTCCTGGTAGCACCGTAGTACCGTTTGCTAATCAAACTCAAGAAGCTCTTAATTTACAACAAGCTGCAGCCTTAGAACAAGCACAAAACTCACCATTACAAGCACAAGCTGCACAGACTTTTGGACAGTTTGCTATGAGTCCACAATCTTCTTATGCAGGTTTAACCCCACAAGCTGATTATTTATCAGGTATTCGTTCAAACATTACCTCTGACGTATTAGGTGATGTACAATCACAGTTTGGTGGTATGGGTAGAACAGGTACCTCACCTATGGCACAACAAGCTGTAGCCAGAGGAGTTACTCAAGGTTATGCACCTATTGCTGCACAGTTAGCTTCACAAGAACGTGGTAGAGAACAATCAGGCATGGAATCAGGTTTTGGTAGACAGTTACAAGCTGCAGGACAATTACCAGGTATTCAACAAGGTATGGACATGCGTAGACAACAAGCTATTGGTCAATTAGGTAGCGTAGGCTCTGCGTATGAAAACTTAGCACAAAGACAATTACAAGATCAAATTCAAAGATTTCAATTTGGTCAACAATCACCAATGAATACATTACAACAATATGCTGGACTTATTAGTCCAATAGCAAGTGGTTTTCCAACTTCAAATCAAACAGGGCCAGGTACTCAATCTGGTGGACTGAGTGGTGCTTTTGGTGGAGCCGTAGCAGGTTCTGCATTACCTGGTTATGGTGCTTTAATTGGTGGTGCATTAGGCGGATTAGGATTTTTATAGGAGATAATTATGGCAAGTCAATTTACTAACCCATTTACAAATCCTGGTGGATTTTTCTCATCACAAGAAGGTGGTTTCTTTGCAGCACCTCAAGGTGGTAGAACGCTTACTGGATTATTAGGTGATCCAAGAGTTAACATAGGCCTTGCTATTGCAGGTGGACAACCTATTGGCAAAGCAATCATGGGTGGTGCTTTACAAGCAAACACTTTACAAGAAACTTTTGCTAAACAAAACTTAAAGAAAAAAATAGCAGATGGTACAGCAACTAAACAAGATTATATTAGTTTATATCCTCAATTAGCAGCTAAACAATTATTTGATCCTAAAGTTCCTACAACAAAAGCAGTTACTTTAAAATCAAGTGGAGAACAAGTTTTAAGAACAAACACAGAAATTGCAACAAATCCAGAATTATATAGTCCTGCTGCAACTGGCATGGTAACTAAAGTTGGCCCCGATGGAGGTATAAGTATGATCCCTGCTGCTTTATATGGTTCACAATTAGAAAAAGATAATCAAGCAGATAATTTGTTTGGTGCTACTAAAAATTTAGCAAATTTAGGTAATCGAGCATTAGAACTATTAGATAAATCTCCTATAGGAGCTACTGGTGGAGTGGTTAGAGGATTAGAAGGTATTGGAGACCAAGTTAGTCAAGCAGCTAAAGAATTTGGTTTTAATGCAAAAGATTACAATAACAGTTTATTTAAAGATGCTATTGAAAATAAATATGGAACATCTGCGTCTAACAATGCTAGATTTTCTGGAACTATAATAACTTTAGCTTATGGTTTAGCAAAAATTGAAGAACCAGATAATCCAAGATTTTCTGAAGGTGATATTATACGACAAATTGATCGTTTAGGTAGTTCGCAAAGTAAAGAAGTTTTTGCTGCAGGTATAGATGAAGCTATAACACAATCTATTAACAGAGCAAATACTACTTACAATGTTTATAAGGGTATGGATATGCCTGATGTTGGATACACAGGTCTTAATAGATTAGACACTGATACTGTAAATGACCCATTAGGTTTATTTCCTGAAGGATTTCCTAATTAATGAAAACATTAAAACAAATTAAATCAGAAAATCCCACTTACGATAACATACCTGATTTGGTGTTAGCAGATAAACTTTACGAAAAATATGAATCTAAAGTAGATAAAGAAACTTTTTTTAAAGGTTTGTTTCCAGAAGTAGAAAGACCTGATATTGAAAATATTAACATGACGCCTTACGGTACTAGTCGTGGCCTTAGTAGTGCTGAAGCAGAAAAACAAAGAGCTGTTGGTGCAGCAATTGGTGATAAAGACATGAGCTTTAGACCTAAGGTTTCTGAGATAGCAGAAGCAAATGAAGTAGATGTTAATAACCCTGCTTTTTCTGAAGCTAGATTTGCAGGTTCTTTAGGTTACAACGAAGAACAAAAAGTACAGGCAGTTAAAAATGTATTAGATAAATCGTATAAACAAAATATAGAAGTTAGATATGGCCCTAACACTGGTGAATTAGAGTATTTAAATCCAGAAACAAATAAATACTCTTTAGTAAATAAACCAGGTTTTGATTTTGGTGATATAGCAGGTAGTGGTGGGGATGCTATGGTTATTATACCAGATATAGCAGCAACTATTGGAGTTGGTATTGCAACTGGAGGCACAGGTGCTATTCCTGCAGGAGCTGCAGCAGCAGCAGTAGGTGAATATTCAAGGTTAAAATTAGGCCAAAAATTGTATGGAATTAACAAAAATGTTTCTGATAAACAAATGTTTATAGAGGGAGCAAAAGCTGGAGGTTTATCACTTGCTGGTGGTTATGGTGGTTTATTTATTGCTAAAGGTATAAAGGGTGCAAACAATTTAATAAATGGTAGACCGATTGTTGCAGATGATTTAGCAAAAATTTTTGATGACAAACAAATAGCTGATAATGTAGCAAATCAAATTAATACTAAACTTGACGATGCTAACATAAGCAGTAAATTAAAATTTACATTAGCTCAAGCACAAAATAACCCAGAGTTATTAGCTGCACAATCTTCTTTTGAAAATACTGCAAGATTAGGGTATATGGGTGAATTTAGAGATTTTAATGTTAAACAAGCAGAATCATTAAATGATTATTTTAAATTAATAAAATCAGGTTTTAATACAAAATTATTAGGCACTAATCAACCAGTTAATGCTTTTGATGCAGGTAAGTTAATACAAGAAGTTGCTGAAAAAAGAAATCAACCAATTATAAATGATTTAATAGCAAAACAAAGCACAACAGAAGAAATGATAGAAAAAGGTATTATTGGTTTGCCAGACGGTAGTGAAAGATTAACAGGAATTAAAATCAGAGATTTTGTTTCAGAAATCTCAACTAAATTCAAAGAAGATGCAGCAGTTGCTGCAAAAAAACTAGATGAAGCAGGTGCAACAGAAGTTATAGGTGCAGATATAATTCAAGCAACTTTAAAAACACTAGATGGTAAAACTAAAACAAATTTGTTAAAATCACCTAAAGTAAGTGATTTATTTAAAGACATGTTTAAAGTTACAGGGCCACAAAAAATTACAATGGAATCTGCAAGAAACACTTTATCTTCTTTAAAAACATTAGTTAGAGCAGGAGAAAAAGGTGGTGCTACTGAAAATATTGATATTGGAGCATTAAAATCTTTAATAGGTTCTTTTAATAAACAAATTAATAAAGATGCTTCGAAAGCCTATATTAGTGAATTAGATAATTTTAATCAATTTTATAAAATAAACAAAAATAAATTAGATAATTCTATTATAGGAGAAATTACAAGAGTTAACGGAGGCAGACTTAGAATTGCTGATGAAGATGTATTTCCTTTAACATTTAAAAAAGGTAAAAACTCTGCTCGTTTTGCTGAAGAATTGCACGATGTCATTCAAGGCTCACCTGATGCTATGTTAGCTTACAAAAATTCAATATTTGATTTTTATAAAAACAAAGTAATTAAAAATGGTAAAGTTAATGTAAATTCACATAATTCGTTTATGAAAGATTATGAGTCACCATTAAAATTGTTTTTTAACAAAACTGAATATAATAAAATTACTAAAATTGGTGGGTTACAAAAATATGTTAATGATATTACAAATCAAAGAACTGTTATAGAAAAACAACTTAAAAATTCTTTTGAAGGTACTTTACTTAACACTAGACCACAAGAAATTGTAAACAAAATTTTTAATGTAAACAACATTGGTGATATAAAAAATTTAAAAACTATCTTAAAACAAGATCCTGAAGTTCTTTCTGCGTTTCAATCTTCTGTTTTAACAGAAATGAATGAAAGAATATTTATACAACCCAGTACATCAAAACTTGGAATAAAACAATTAGATCCTGGAGCTTTTAATACATTTTTAAACGGAAGAAGTGGTGAAAAAGGTTTTAAAACAGCTCTTGAAGAAGTTTTTGATAAAAAATTTGTAGATAATTTACAAATTTTAAACAATGCTTTACAAATTAGCTCTCGTAAAGCAAGCCCAGCACAAACAGGAGTTATTGGAAACGTAATTAGCGATATAATTCGAGCAAGGGTAGGTCAATTTACTACTGCTGGTAGAACATTTACTGCAGCAAGAAGAATATTTCAAGGCACTGCTTACAGAGTAGTAAAAAATGCTTTATTAAATCCACAGAGCTTGGATGAATTAATACAATTAAGAAAATTAAAACCAAATACTAAAAAGGCAGCGTATATTCTAGGTAAACTAGAAGGATTATCGTTTATGCCTGAACAAGAATAATTAACTAGGAGAATAAAACAATGGCTGGAACAGGCGTAGGTAAATTTAGTTCAACTGCAGGCAGTAATACTGCTAATATGACAGTGAACTTTGCAGAGAACATGGCACCGAGTAACGTAAATAATGCGGCTCGTGAGCTTATGGGTCACATGCGAGACATGTACGAACAAATTGGAGACGGATACTTTGAGTTTGGTGACGGAGACGGTGTATATACAATAGCACGTGTTGATGCTGACACACTAACTATAGCTACTGCTGCTGATTTGTCTGCTGTTTATTTTGCAGGTAGAAAGATTAGAGTAATTGATGGCGGTGCTAATGTAGTAGAAGGTACTATTACATCTACATCGCATGGTTCTAGTTTACAAACTATTAACTTAACAGGTATTACTTTAGCTTCTGGCACTCCTACCAAAGTTGAAATTGGTATAGATACTGCTGCGTTTGGTGGTAAAATTATCTTAGATGACGATGGTGATACATTTATTGAAGCTCCTACTGATGATACTATTGATATTCATATAGCAGGTGCTAAAGACTTTGTATTTACAGCCAATACATTTACTGCTGAATCAGGTAGTACGATAGCTGCACAAGCTCTTACAGCTACAACTGTAACTGCTAGTGGTGAGATAGATGGTGGTAGTTTAGATATATCAGGTGATGCTGATATTGACGGTACTACTAACCTTGATGTTGTAGACATTGATGGTGCTTTAACTCAAGATGGTGGTGCAGTATTTAACGAAGCATCTGCTGATGTAGATTTTAGAGTAGAATCCAATGGCAATGCTAATATGTTATTTGTAGATGGTGGTAATGATGCAGTTAATGTTGGAGGCACAACATCTGCAGGAGGTAAACTAAATGTAGAAACTAGTGATGATAGTGATTCTATTGTAATGGTATGTACTGCTACAAACGCTAGTGAAGGGCCTGTACTTAAATTTAAAAGAGATAATAATAGTGGAGATAATGGAGACGCAACTGGATCTATTAAATTTCAAGCTGAAAATGATGCTAACCAACAAACTGTTTATTTTGAACTTCAATCAGCTACTATAGATGTTGCTGATGGTTCTGAAGATGGTCGTTTAGTTTTTCAAAAAATGCTAGGAGGTTCGGCTGTAAATGTATTAGATTTTTTAGAAACTGAAACTGTTTTTAATGAAGATTCAAATGACCAAGACTTCCGAGTAGAATCTAATGGTAATGCCAATATGATCTTTGTTGATGGCGGTAATAACCACGTTAACATAGGTACTGCTACTGACTTAGGTGGCACACTAAATGTTAATGGCCCTATATTTTATGCTGAATCAGACACACTATTATTAAGAATAACCTCAAGTGGTAGTGATGTAAAATTTCAAAATAGAGTAGCAGATAAAGATATAAGTTTTGAAGGAATTGATGGAAGTTCAGCTATTACAGCTTTACATTTAGATATGGCAACTGCTGGTACAGCTACATTTAATGATAATATTGTTATTGGAACTGCTGGAAAAGGAATTCATTTAGGAGTTACTTCTGCAACAGCAGCTAACTTACTTGATGATTATGAAGAAGGCTCATATACACCAGCCATGACAGTAAACTCAGGTTCATTAACAGTACACGGCAGTCATAATACTTTAGCTTATACTAAAATTGGTCGTGTAGTTCACGTACAAGGAGAAATTAGATTTAGTGCTATATCTAGTCCATCAGGTGCATTTAGTATGAGCATACCCTTTGCGGTTGCAGATTTAGCAGAAGGCTCTGCTAGATTTATGTCATCACCAATAGGTCAATCAGGTTTTGGTGGTACACCAGATGGTACACTTTTTGCTAAAAACACCAACGAGGGAACTACCACTATAGCTATCCAAACCTCAGTATCAGGTGACGGTAGTGATGATAATGTAAATGCTAACCAAGTTAGTACAAGTACTGAATTTATATTTTCATTTACATTCATTGCAGCATAATTAATTAACAACGGAGAATAAAACAATGGCAATAACTAAAGAAATAATAGTTGATAAAGTAGAAGTTGTAGGACAATACAACGCATTACAAATCAAATACAAAACAAGAATAAAAGAAGATGATAAAATTATCTCAGAAAGTGCTTCAAGAGAAGCATTTGATTGCGGTACAATTACTGGTGATGATAATACTTGGGTAGATACTGATGTATCTGCTAAAAACCAAAAAATTAAAGACATCGCTGGAGCAGTATGGACATCTACAGAAAAAGATGCCTTGAAAGCAAAGTTAATAGCTGATAAAAGTTAGTAAACAAAGGAGAAACTATGTTTACAATAAACGATAAAGAATACGATCAAACTACATTATCTGATAAAGGTAGAGGAGTCTTTGATAAATTAATTAGACTTGGTGAGCAAAAAGCTGACCTAGATATCTTAATAAATTTTTGGACAGGACAGCTTCAAGCTCAACTGCCTAAAGAAGAACTTGCTGAAGATGACGGAAAGTCAGAATAGAGAAGCCATTATCCGCATTGAGGGTAAACTAGAGCTAATGGATAATAAGCTCAATACCCTCAAGGATAATCATCTATTTCATATCGAAAAAGATATGCGACAATTACGGACTTTAGTGTGGACTATTGGCATTACCGTATTTGCCCAGATGTTATTCTTGATTATTAGATCATTTAGCTAGTATTGCACATATAGGGTAAAGTAGTGTATAAATAGGTATGTCTAAAAACTCAGTCATACTAGTTATTTCAGATACACACTGTCCTTACCATCATCCAGATTTAATTTCATTTCTTACTGCTATTAAAAAAAAGTACAAGCCTGATCGTGTTATACACATTGGTGATGAAGTTGATTCTCATGCCATAAGTTTTCACGACAGTGATCCTGATTTATACAGTGCAGGTGCCGAACATCAAGCCTCACTACCTACCATACATGAAATGGAAAAACTGTTTCCTAAAGTAGATCTGATGGACAGTAATCATGGTTCGTTAGTCTATCGTAGACAGAAGGCTAGTGGTTTGCCAAGAGCTGCCATGAAGTCTTATAATGAGTTCTTACAAGTAGGGACTGGTTGGAAGTGGCACGATGATCTCCTTATCACCATGTCCAATGGTCAAGAGGTTTACTTCTGTCATGGCAAGTCAGCTAACGTGTTAAAGGTAGCACAGCAATATGGTTGTCCAACAGTGCAAGGCCACTATCATTCATCTTGTTCAATA
>Ga0308019_10000558_pt1 | contig 23307 bp, 19 predicted proteins | sample Neamet284_FD_203135 | JGI IMG/M metagenome (GOLD analysis project Ga0308019, IMG submission 203135) | Marine microbial communities from water near the shore, Antarctic Ocean - #284 | ecosystem: Environmental > Aquatic > Marine > Unclassified | place: Southern Ocean | collected 2014-10-01 | reverse complement strand
TCTTTGCTTAATTATTTTTGGTTGGATTAATTACAATATGAATTTTTCAAGTATTGTTTACTTGCTACCATATCTTTTATCTTTTATTTCTTGTTTACTTATTTTTCAATTCACTTTAGTACTTAATAAAGAAAAAGGTGAATGGAATATCTATAATTGGGATAATAAAAGTCGATATTTATCAATCTCTGGATGTTTAATGTTAGTTGCAGTTTGTTTGGGAGTTCTGTTAGATGACCCGATTGTAACTACAGCAGGAATGGTTTCTATACCATATGCTTTTATTGCTTTAATATGGCCAAACCATGTCCGTCATTTACAAAGAGCTCGATTTTATCCTTTATTTACATTTGCTATGTTTCTAAGTGTAAGAACCCCTTGGTTTTTAATTCCACTTGTTATTCTATTTTTTATTTTAAGAACTCTAAATTATTTTAGATACGGAATAACATATCCTTCATTCGCTGTGGATTTCTTAGAGGATGAATAAATGTATGATGCTATAATAGTGGGCGCTGGACCTGCAGGTACATCTGCGGCCTTATATGCAAATCGAAAAGGTCTTAAAACTATTTTACTTGATAAATCTACCTTTCCTAGAGATAAAATATGTGGTGATGCTATATCCGGTAAATGTATTAGGATTATTCGAGAATTAAATCTGTTAGAAGAAGTCAGTGCTCTTGAAGGTGCTGAAGTAAATAGAATAACTTTTGGAAGTCCTAGTAACAAACAATTTGATATACATTTAAACAAATCAAAAAAAACGGGAACTGTAAAAAAAGGGTTTGTTATTCCTCGCATGATTTTCGATAACTATTTATTTGAAAAAGCAAAAGAAAAATCTGATACTAAAGAGGGATTTAAGGTTAAGGATATATTATATGAGAATGGGAAAATTAACGGTATTGTTGGTCAAAACATTGATGGAGATGAAGAAAAAATAAAAGCCCCTGTTATTATAGGAGCTGATGGATCAAATTCAATAATTGCTAGGAAATTAGGTCTTTATAAAATGGATATGAAAAATACATCAATTGCAATAAGATGTTATTATTCTGGTGTAAAAGACCTCACCGATCAAATAGAACTACATTATGTAAATCAAGTGAATCCTGGATATTTTTGGTTATTTCCAACAGGTGGTGACACAGCTAATATAGGAATTGGTTTGAACAAGAATGATGCTAAAAAAGACAAACGTTCTTTAAATGAGATTCTTGATGAAGTGACTCAATCTAAACCCTTTAAAGATAGATTTAAAAACGCAAAACAATTAGAGAAACCTGTTGGATGGAATTTACCTTGTGGCAGCAGTCACCGAAAGAATCATGGAGATGGATTTATGCTTCTTGGAGATTCGGCTGGTTTAATTGATCCTTTTACTGGAGAAGGGATTGGAAATGCAATGGTTTCAGGAAAATATGCAATTGAAGTATTAGAAAAAGCTAAAAATAAAAATAATTATTCTGAGCATATTTTTTCAGAATATGATAGCTTGTTATGGGGAGAAATTGGAAAAGAGCTGAAAACTAGTACTTTGCTACAAAAAATTGCAAGATCAACCTTTCTACTCAATTTTGTGATAAACAGAGCTTCACGCAGCGAAGAAGTTCAAGATATTATCTCTGGAATGCTATCTCATGAAATTCCAAAAGAAGAATTATCTAATCCGTTATTTTATTTTAAAATCCTTTTTTCATAAATGGAGTATCCTTGAAAAGACAAGAATTACTGAAAATATTAAATCTAACTTCTTTTACGGCATTCGACTTTGAAACTACAGGCCTAGACCCTTTAAATGATCGAATAATCGAAGTTGCGGCTATTAGATTTGAAAATGGTGTAATAACCGACAGATACGTTCAATTAATTAATCCTGAAAAGAAAATTTCAAAATTAATTACTCGATTAACTGGAATAACAAACTCAATGGTTAGATCTAAATTAACAGAGGAAATGATAATTGATGACCTTTTAAATTTTTTAGGTGATGTACCACTTGTTGCTCATAACATTAAATTTGATCAACAATTTTTATCTCAGCTTTGTAGTCGCTTAGGGAGGGAAACTCCAAACATAATTAAATATGACACTCTGCAGCTCGCCAGAAGCCTATTCTTTCAACAACCGGTATTTAACCTTGGAGCATTATCTGAGTTTTTTGGATTATCATCAGATGGTTCACATAGAGCGGAAAAAGATACAGAAAATACAGGGTTAATTTTTTTAGAAATGTTAGATGAACTAGCGCATTACCCTTTAGAAATGATTTCTAAAGTTAACTCAATGTTAAAAGGGTCAAAAATTGCAAACCAGCAATTATATATTAATTTAGGTAATGAGCTAACAAGAAGGGGAGACTTAAAAAAGGGTTTAGTTGAAAATAAAAATAAAACCATTTTCAAAAGAAACACTTTTAAATGTACAGGATCTAGAACTATTTCTTCAATTACAGCTGATAATGTATTTGGTGATGAAGGCTATTTGAAATCTGTTCATCCAAATTTTGAAAAAAGAACTAATCAAGTTAGATATTCTAAATTAATTGAAGAGGTCTTATCAGAAGATGATTCTATAGGTGTAATTGAAGCCGGTACTGGATTAGGTAAATCAATGGCTTATCTTTTTGGAGCTTTTAAAAGTTCATCTAATCTTGAATCTGATGGTCCTACAATCGTTGCTTGTCATACAAAACATTTACAAGATCAATTATTTTATAAAGATTTACCTCAATTGTCTGAAGCTCTAGATGTTCCAATAAAAGCTGTAATGTTAAAAGGGCGAAAGAATTATATTTGTAAAACTAGACTTAATTGGTTGATCTCTGATTCACGAACTTTAGATATTGATGATTTAGAAGCTTTAATACCTATTCTATTTTGGATTTACTGGACTCAAACAGGGGATCTTTCTGAATGTTCCGGTTTCTTTAATGCTCGCAGAACATGGCTTCAATCTCTTATATGTAGTGAGCCTGGATTCTGCACAGGAGAATTATGCAACAGGAATAATGGTTGTTTTTATGGAAACTTAAAAAAGAATCTCTTTCAAGCAAATATCATAGTTGTAAATCATTCTTTATTAATGACTGATGTCGCACAGCCAGGATTTTTACCAGATTATAATAATGTAATTGTTGATGAGGCTCATAATTTAGTTAAATCAGCATATGACCAATTTAGAGTTGAATGGAGCGAGCAACAGGTTACCTATTTACTTCAAACTATTGACCCTTCTTATCCAAGGTCCGCGCGTTGGAATAATATTTTAAATAGGATAAGTGATTTAAACCCAGATGTTGCTACTTATCGAGATTCATTAAAAGAAGCAGTTAAAGACTCTTACTCTATTTTGAAAACATTTATGAATGAAGTTTTAGAAGATAATAGAAATAAATTCACAACCGAAAGGGCTTACCAAGATAAACCTATCATTCATAATATAGAAAAAATATATGGACCATTAAAATCAGAATTAGATTCAATGAAAAAAAGTTTAGAAAAAATATTCTCTTGTATTGAAATCTTAAGAAAAGCTATTTTAGAGATGGATCCTAAAAAAGGAGATTACCCAGCTCTTCACTCCACTCTTGAGCATGCTCTTGAAATAAATAATTCCTTACTTAAATCATTAATCCATTTAACTGAGAATCAAGATGTTGAATATGTATATTGGTTAGAAGGAGAATTCAGAAACCCAAGGACCCAAAGAGAAAAACTCGTGATTTCTATGCATTCTTCTTTAGTTGACGTTTCTGAAACTATTAATTCAGCTTTTTTTCAAAGAGTAGATCATTGTATTCTCACTTCAGCAACCTTGAAAATCCAAGATTCATTCGATTACTTTTTAAAACGTCTAGGTATTGATCAGGGTAGTAATATTGTAAAAAAAGAATTTTTAAGCCCTTTTCATTATAATGAACAAGTGACTTATCATCAATATGGTGGATCTCGTGAAATATCTAATGACCCTGAAAGTATTGGCGATTTAGTATATCATTTGCATAAAACTCTTTCAAAGAGAATTATGGTACTATTTACATCAGTAAATGCTTTAACTCAAACAGCTACTCATTTAAAAGAAAAACCTGGTGGAAGAGATATTCCTCTTTTTGCTCAAGTTAAGGGTGCATCTAAACCTGCAATAATAAAAGGTATGCATGAAAACCCTGATGGAATTCTATTTGGAACAAATAGTTTTTGGGAAGGTGTTGACTTACCCGGTGATTTATTAGAAATTTTAATTCTTGTAAAATTACCATTTGATGTTCCCAGTGAGCCTTTAGTTAAATCTTATTCTGAATACATTAATAAACAGGGTGGTAATAGTTTTATGGAATATAATCTTCCTGAAGCTGCCATACGTTTTAGGCAAGGCTTTGGAAGATTAATTCGGACCAGTTATGATGCCGGTCGCTTTATATGCCTTGATAATAGAATAGTATTAAAACGCTATGGTTCAATTTTCAGTCAATCACTACCAATTGAAATGAACACTTTTTCTGAAATGGACTCTATTCGATAATTTTTTTTCATTGGTTGGAATCAATTGATGGAAAATCCTAAATTATCCTATGAATACCATCTTTATTACATTAAAGAAAATTACATATCTTGATTTTCAACCTTTTTTTTCTGGGCCGGTAAAAGTAGAACTCACCGATGAAGTTCAGAAAAATATACATACCTCAAATATTCTTTTCAAAAAAAGATTAGACTCAGAAGATGTTATTTATGGAGTCAACACGGGTTTTGGAAAATTCAGTAATATATTAATTGATCATAAAGATCAAAAGCAATTACAGCTGAACCTGGTTAGAAGTCACTCAGCTGGAATAGGTGACCCTTTAGAATTAGGCCTTGTAAGAACTCTTCTTTTCTTGAAATTACTAACCTACTCAAAAGGATACAGTGGCATCCGACCAGAAGTTGTTAATATAATTGTTGAATTCTTAAATAATGATATTCTTCCTGTTATTCCTGAAAAAGGTTCAGTTGGAGCAAGTGGCGATCTTGCACCAATGGGGCATATGGCGTTAGCATTAATTGGAGAGGGAGAAGTTTATTACAATAATAAAATAATGCCATCTATAGAAGTCTTAAATCTGTTGAAGATTAAACCTTTAGAACTTTATCCAAAGGAAGGATTAAGTCTTATTAATGGGACTCAGGTATCTACTGCTATTGCGATAAAGACTTTATTGCAAGGTCATAATTTATTAAGGTCTGCAGATATAATTGGGGCCATTTCTGTAGAAAATAGTTTTTCAAGCAGAAATGTTTTTAAAAAAGAAATACATTTGGCAAAAATGCATCCAGGGCAAAGAATTTCAGCTGAAAATATTTATAGATTATTAGAAAATAGTGAGATCGTGAGCTCTCATGAAAATTGTGGTAAGGTACAAGATCCATATAGTTTCAGGTGTATTCCTCACGTTCATGGAGCCTCTCGAGATATTTTTGCTAATTCATCTGATATTATAAATAATGAAATAAATAGTGTTAGTGATAACCCATTAGTTTTAAAAGATGGAACCATAGTTAGTTCAGGACATTTCCACGCTGAGCATGTTGCTCAATCGCTAGATTCACTTGCCATTTCTATGAGTGAATTAGGTGCAATATCAGAACGTAGAACCCATTATTTTATGAAAGGAGTTGATGGAAAAATTGAACCTTTTATAACAAAAAACCCAGGAATTGAATCAGGGTATATGATAGCACATGTTTCAGCATCTGCTTTGGCTTCAGAAAATAAGACTTTAGCGCATCCCGCAAGTATTGACTCTATTTCGTCTTCGGGAGGTCAAGAGGATTTAGTGAGTATGGCGCCTTGGGCTGGACAGAAACTATTGCAAATCCAAAAAAATGTATTTTTAATTTTAGCAGTAGAATTATTGGTAGCCGGAGCGGCAAAGAACATATCTTCTCCAAACATGAGATCTGGTAAAGGAATCGATAAGGTTCTTAAAATTATCACTGAGGATTGTAATTATTTATCAGGAGATAGACCTTTAGCAAATGAAATTAAAAATTTATCAATTTTTATTAAATCAGGTAATTTATTAAATCAAGTCAATAAAATTAGTACCATGGAGTAATTATGAAAAATCGTCCACCTTTTAAAAATGCATTTACTTTTGATGATGTTCTTCTAGTTCCTCAAAAATCTCAGATTCTACCAAGGGATGTAAATCTTAAAACTAGATTAACAAATAAAATTGAATTAAATATACCAATATTAAGTGCCGCTATGGATACTGTTACCGAAAGTGAAATGGCTATTGCATTAGCAAGGACTGGGGGCATGGGGATAATTCATAAAAATTTAACCATAGAGAACCAATCTAATATGGTTGACCGCGTAAAAAGGTCTGAAAGTGGTATGATATTAAATCCTATTACGATTGATGAAGGCTCATCTATTAAAGCAGCCAAAAAAATTATGTCCGAATATAAAATTAGCGGATTGCCCGTTGTTCAGGAAGATAGATTAGTTGGAATCCTTACAAATAGGGATATTCGTTTTGAAACAAATGATAAGTTAAAAGTTTCAGAAAGGATGACTTCTGAAAACTTAGTTACAGTTCCCGTTGGTACCTCTTTAGAAAAAGCAAAAGAAATACTTCAAGAGCATCGAATTGAGAAACTACTAGTTGTTGACAAAGACAGAAACCTTACAGGCCTAATTACAGTAAAAGATATACAGAAAAATGAGGACTATCCACATGCATGCAAGGATATGAATGGACGACTAAGAGTTGGTGCTGCTATTGGTGTCTCTGGTGATGCTATGGAGCGAGCAGGTGCTTTAGCGGCTGTTGAAGCTGATGCAATAGTAATTGATACTGCCCATGGACATTCTAAAGGAGTTTTACAGTCAATCGAGAACATAAAGTCAAAATACCCTAATATTGCAATTATCGCTGGAAATATTGCCACTGGTGAAGGTGCTAAAGCCCTTATTGACTCTGGAGTTGATTGCGTAAAAGTTGGCATAGGTGCTGGTGCGAGTTGTACAACTAGGGTTATCGCTGGGGTTGGCATACCGCAACTAACTGCTATTATGGATGCAGTTGATGTTGCTAGAAAATTTAATATTCCAGTAATTGCTGATGGTGGGCTTAGATATAGTGGTGATATAGCAAAAGCCTTAGCTGCTGGAGCTGATTCAGTTATGCTGGGTAGTATGTTAGCTGGGATGGATGAAAGCCCAGGTGAGTCTATTTTATACGAAGGAAGGCAATATAAATCTTATCGTGGTATGGGTTCAATGGGGGCTATGGAAAGAGGTAGTGGCGATAGATATTTTCAAGAAGGAGCAGAAGCGACTAAACTAGTTCCTGAAGGGATTGAAGGTATGGTTCCTTTTAGAGGCCCTGTAAGAAATACAATTCATCAATTAATTGGTGGTGTTAGGTCTTCAATGGGATACTGTGGGTGTGAAACAATTGATAAATTTGGTAAAGAATCAAATTTTGTTCAAATAACAGCGGCTGGTATAAAAGAAAATCATCCTCATGAAGTTCGAATTCTTAAGGAAGCACCCAACTATCAAATATCAGATGGGTGATTAATAATTAATTTTTACTTGAGTGTATTTAAATGCCTTGCGATTTGAGCTTTTCTACGTGAACCAGTATTCTTATGTATAAGGTTTTTACTAACAGCTTTGTCGATTACGCTGACTGCCGTATTATAAACTGGATCAGCATCTGCTTTGGTAGTAGTTGCCAATACTTTTTTTATGTTAGTTCTTAATCGAGATAAAGCATCAATATTTCGTGCTCTTCTTTTTACGTCTTGTCTTTCTCTTTTGATCTGTTGTGGATGTCTATCCATAGCTATTTTTTTCCTTTGTTAAAAAGCCTCTAAAATTACATCTTAATTATTTCTTAAGTCAATAAACTGTTTATAGTTATTTGCTGCCTTATATATATATAATTTTTATTAATAAAAGTTCTTATAAAATTTGAAATAATACCAGTCTGTAGTATCTTACACTATGAAGAAAATTGAACTTTTACAATCTGTAGCCCTTTTTTATGATTTACCTGAAAAAGAGCTAGGTTATATTTCTGAAAAAATGATCGCGAAACATTACGAACCTGGTAATATAATCTTCATGGAAGAATCAGTTGGTGATCAATGTTTTTTTGTAGGTGAAGGTAGTGTTAAAATCACTCGTCTCAGCAAAGATGGACGTGAGGTTATTTTAGCAATGTTGAATCAAGGTGAGTTTTTTGGTGAAATGTCTTTATTAGATGGCGAATCTAGATCAGCCAATGTTATTGCACTTGAAAAAACAGAAGTACTCACTTTAAATAGAGAAGCTTTTTTAACAGTGTTGCATGACTATCCCCAAATTGCAATTCAATTACTTAAAGAAATGGCTCATAGGTTGAGGAAAAGTGATCGCCACATAGCGAGTCTATCCTTAAGTGATGCTGAAAAAAGAATTGCTCTATGTATACTCAGGTTTGCTGATGATCAAGGGATTATTAAAAATGGAGAAGTCAGTATACCAAAAATTCCAATCCAGCAAGATATAGCAAATATGGCAGGAACCTCCCGAGAAACAGTATCGCGCGCATTAAATCTATTAGAAAAAGAAAATTTTATTAAAAGAGACGGTCGTATTCTTTCCATTCTAAATTATAAAATATTTGTTAAAGAGTTCGATTCTTAAATGACAGAAGATCTGGTACGTGGTATCTTGGATAATAATCATGGTTCAATTTCTAAAGCTATAACGGTAATCGAAAATAGTTCGATATCACAATCAAACCCTTTTTCAAGTATAAATAATAAAAATAAAAAGTGTTTTAGAATTGGTATTACGGGTCCTCCTGGAGCTGGTAAAAGTACTCTTACAAATAAATTAATTGAAACTATTTTAAGTAAGAATAAAACAGTCGGTGTAATTGCTGTTGATCCCACTAGCCCCTTTTCTGGTGGATCTCTTCTAGGGGATAGAGTTAGAATGAATAAATATATGTGGGATGATCGTGTGTTTATTCGGAGTATGGGAAGCCATGGTGATTTAGGCGGTTTAGCTAGAAAGTCTCAAGAAGTGGGAGACTTATTGGAAGCAAGTGGGAAAGATTATATCATTTTTGAAACTGTTGGTGTTGGTCAAGGTGAAATTGATATTGCAAGTTCAGCAGATGTAACTGCTGTGGTTTTAGTTCCGGAGTCAGGTGATGAAATACAATTAATGAAAGCTGGATTAATTGAAATTGCTGATCTTTTTGTAATAAATAAATCAGATAGAAATGGTGCAAATAAACTAGCTTCTCTTTTAAAAACAACACTGCATCAATTTTCCAAAAAAGATAAGCTAATTCCCGAAGTTTTTAATACTATTTCTACAAAAGGTGAAGGTATTACTGAAGTCTTTTCAGGAATATTAGATCTATTAAAAATAATGAAAGACAGTGGAACTTTAGAAAAAAGAAGAATCAACAGTTACAGAGAAAGAATATATGGAATGGTTGGTGAATCTTTAGAAGATATTTTTTGGACTGACGATAAAAAAATACAATTAGAAAGTCTTTTAAAAGCCAAAGGATTTAAAAGTTCTCATATTGACGGGCTGGTTAAGCAGATTTTCATCCCAAAATAATATGTCTAAAACTACTAAATCTGAAATGGGGTTTCTGGATCATTTAGAAGAATTAAGATGGCGTTTAATAAAATCTTTTTTTACAGTTTTAATTGCATCTGTTATCTCTTTTAACTTTATTGATCATATTCTTAGTTTTTTATTGTTACCCACTCTGAATACATCCAATCCTATTAATCTACAAGTTTTATCAGTCCAAGGAATGTTTCTAGTAAAATGGTTTATTGCTTTTGCTGCAGGATGTATACTATCACTACCTATATTAACTTATCAGCTCTGGCAGTTTATTGCCCCAGGACTAAAACTAAATGAAAAAAAATATGCTGTTCCCATAGTACTTTTTTCATTCATCTCATTTATCATTGGAATTACTTTTGGATATTTAATCCTTATCCCTTACTCATTAGAGTTTTTCAGCGGAATGGGTGGTGGTTATGTAGAAAATAATTTTTCCATACAATATTATTTTAGTTTTTTGACCTGGTTATTAATCGGATCTGGAGTCATTTTTCAACTTCCAGTTGTTGCATTAATCTTTTCCATAATTGGATTGCTGACGCCTCCTTTTATGCGGCATTATAGACGACATTCAATCTTGGGTATTTTAATATTATCTTCTTTTATTACACCTCCAGATCCGGTTTCAATGATAATAATGGCCTGCCCATTAATTTTTTTATATGAATTGAGTATTGGTGTATCTTGGATGGTAAATCGTACAAGAACCTGATTGAATAGTTTGATCTAAGTTTGGTAATTTTGGGTACTATGTACAAAGATTTAACTAATTTAAAAAAAATTACATCCTCAATAACTAATGATATAAAACTTTTTCAAAATGAATTTGATAGAGCATTAAATTCAGATGTTACCTTGATAAATACAATATCAAAGTATATGATTAGAAATAGAGGGAAAAATATCCGACCAATTCTTACGATTTTATGCTCGAGGGTTTGTGGTGAACCCAGCGAAAATACTTATCGTGCTGCTGCTATGATGGAACTCCTTCATGTAGCTACTTTAATACATGATGACGTAGTGGATGACGCCACTATGCGAAGAGGAAAACCTTCCATTAATAGAATTTGGAAAAATAAAATATCTATTTTAATGGGTGACTTTATTTTAAGTAAAGCGCTAATCAATATGGTGGGTATTAAAGATTTTGATGCATTAGAAAAGATTTCAAAAACTGCAGAGAAATTAAGCGCTGGTGAAATCTTACAATTAGAGAAAAGTATAACCCGCTCTATGACAGAGGATGTATATTTTGATATGATAAGTCAAAAAACGGCCTCATTAATAGCTACTAGTTGTGAACTTGGAGCTATTACAACCACTAAAACGAATCAAAATAGGTCTGCAACTCATGACTATGGTGAAAACTTAGGAATGGCTTTTCAAATTAAAGATGATTTATTTGATCTCATAGGCTCTGAAAATGATACAGGGAAAAGTAGTGGGGGAGATGTGAAAAAAAATATGATGACTCTACCATTATTATATTGTAAAAGTCACATGGATCGGTTTGATAAAAGAAAGATGAAGAAACTTTTAAATATAAAGAAAAAAAACAAAGCAAATATTTCTGATATTAAAGAATTAGTTGAGAAAAGTGGAGGGATTAATTATGCTCGTCAAAAATTAGATGAATACTCAAAAAAAGCATTAGAAGCTTTAGCTATTTATCCTGAATCAGAATATAAAAAGTCCTTAGTTGACCTTGTTGCATTTAATAGTAATCGGATTAAATAAGCTTTTATGAAATATGATCAGAAAATTCTGATCATCCGATTTAGTTCAATCGGTGATATTATTCTTGCTACTTCCCCCTTAAAAACAATACGTAATGCATATCCAAACTCTCATATTACATTTTTAACACTTGATATTTTTTCTTCTTTATTAGAGTACCATCCAGATATTGATTCTCTTCTAACTCTATCTAAAAAATCTACGTTTTTAGAAATCTGGAGTTTTACAAAATATCTAAAAAATAAAAACTATGAATTGATTTTTGATTTACACAATTCATTAAGATCAAATTTGATTACGACTCTATCAAAAGGGAAAATATTTCAATTAAAAAAACCCAGATTTAAGAGATTTCTATTATTTACCTTTCACTTTAATACCTTTCCAGAAGATTTCTCTACTCTCAAAATGTATCATGAATCTTTAACCTTAATTTGGAATAGTAATAAACAAATCCCAAAAACATATTTATCGATTAGTAAATATGAAATTAAATCTGGTAAAGATTTTCTGAGAAATTATGGAGTGAAGAGTAGTTTTATAGCTATCATCCCAGGTGCAGCTTGGAAACAAAAACAATGGAAAGTAGACAATTATGTACAATTAATTTCGCAATTAGAGACATCGGTAGTTTTGTTGGGTTCCGAAAAAGATCAAATATGTTTTGATATAGAAAAAAAAATAAGTTCCGTTATCAACCTAGCTGGGAAAACAACACTTCGTCAGGCTTTAAATATACTTGAATCAGCAGAAAAAATAATTGGAAGTGATACAGGTTTAACACATGCTGCTGAAGCACTTGGGAAGAATGTTTCTATGATACTAGGCCCAACTTCTCGAGAAACGGGTGCAGGAACAAATCTAGAAAAATCAATCAATATAGAAAAAGATATCTGGTGTAGACCTTGCTCTCAAAATGGTAAAAAAAAATGTTATCGAAAGAGTCAGGTATGTATGGATTTAATAACGACTGAAGATGTTTTGAACAGTCTTAGAAGAGTTTAATTAAATGAGTTTTTTTTGGCTTTTTTTTTACAACCTTATCGTTTACCCTTTTCTTTTTATTCTTGCTATTTTTTCTTCCCTATTTAATAAAAAAATACGTACGAGTTTGATTGGAAAACTGATATCAGTAAAGGCTTTAAAAATATTTTTTACAAAAAAATATTTAAATAGAAAAGTATATTGGTTTCATGCTTCAAGTCTAGGTGAATTCTTTCAAATTGCTCCTATTTTAGAAGAACTTAAAAAAACAAAACCAGATATTTTGAAAATTGTTAGTTTCTCATCTCCTTCTGGATATAATTATGTAAATGAAGAATTATTTGAATTAAAATTTTATCTTCCATTTGATTTTATATGGACAAATAAAAATATTCTTAATATTATTAAACCCGATAAAATTATTTTTGCATCCTATGGTATTTGGCCAAACTTGTTGAAAATTGCTAAAGATAAAAAAATTAAAACTATTCTATTTTCCGTAAGAATACATTCAAAATCAAAAAAATTAAACCCAATTATTAAATCATTTTATAAAATGATGTACAGTTATTTAAATGATATCTATACAATCACTGATAGTGATAAAGTTTTAATTCAATTTTTACTTAAAAATGTGAAACCTTTTCCAACTATAAAAGTTTTAGGAAATCCACGTTATGATTATGTAAAAAATAATTTTGATAAAAGATATTCTCATGATGAAAAAAATAAATATGAAAATAGATCCAAGAAGATCATTATAGGAAGTTCACACAGTTCAGATAATATAATTTTGGTTCCAGTTTTATCAAGAATTTTAAGAGATTTTCCTGAATGGAAAATTATATATGCACCTCATGAAACCACTTTAACTAACATTGAAAATATTCAATCACTTTTTAAAAAAAATGGACATGAATCAGTGGTGCATAAAAATAAAGATACTCATTTACCTGAAGATAAAATTGTTGTTATTGGAACTATTGGTATTCTAGCCAACTTATATTGGGAAGCAAAAATAGCCTATATTGGAGGTGGGTTTTCTTCCGGGATTCACAATGTATTGGAGCCAGCAATAGCAGAACTACCTATAATTTTTGGTCCTAAATATTATCATGCTCCGGAAGCGGAGGATTTGATAAAAAATGGCGGTGGATTCTGTATCAAAAATGAAAAAGAATTACATATAAAACTTGAGACTTTAATAAAAGACACAAAGAAACAAATTGAGACAAGTATCTTATCAAAAAAAGTCATTGATAATAATCTTGGGTCTGCTGAAAAAATCACTCAAAGCCTCCTTAATGATTGAACTTAAATTTTCTATTTACTTTAATAAATTTCAAAATGATCAAACTGATTTTACTTTTGAAACAGGAATTAATATCATTTATGGTGAAAGCGGTGTGGGTAAAAGTTTTTTTATCAACTCTCTTCTTAAAAATCAAAAATCAGATGAGCATAATTTTTTTCTTAAAATTAATTCTGAATTATTAGATAGTTATTTAATTACTCAAAACCCAGATAATCAAATTATATGTAGAACGATCACCAGTGAATTAGCGTTTAATGGAGAGTGTCTTCTAAAAAAACCTTCAGAGCTAGAGAAAATTGTAAAAAATGGGATCAAAGAGTTTCCTCAAAAAATTAACCCTTATATGAACCCAGGTTTTCTATCTGGAGGTGAAAAGGAATTTTTAAATATAGTAACGGCAACTCAACTTGATAAAAAGATGTTACTGATCGATGACGGGCTTTCTTTTTTATCATCTGAAAATAAAGTGAAGGTGGTACATCTTTTAAATAAATGGGTGGAAAAGACGGGTGGAATTGTTATCTGGATAACTTCTGATATTGAAGATTTACAAACTAAATTTATTAAAAAATGGGTACTAGATTTAAAATCCTTTAATGGATATATAAAGGGGGAAACTAAAACACATGAACCGCTTATTTGCCCTCAAGGAGATTTAGATCTAGCCATAGAAAATCTTACTTTTAAATATGAAAACAGTAGAGAAATTTTTTCAAAATTTTCTTTAAACATAGAACATGCAAGATGTCTAGGATTATTAGGTAATAACGGATCAGGGAAAACAACTTTTGCAGGACTTTGTTTTGGTGATTTAATACCAATTAAGGGTTCTGTTAAATTGAGTATTCTAAGGAAAGAAAATATTAAAATTGGTTACCTGGATCAATTTCCTGAAAATTTAATATTACTAGACACGGTGGATCAATTTCTTTTAAAACTAAAAACATTAAATTTATTTGAATTAGAATATGAAGATACATTTAAAAAAAGGCTTCTAAGATTTGGAATTGTTTGGGATAAAATAAAGAATTTGGTTGGAATCGAAATGCCTTGGATAATGTTAAGAGTTACATTGGTTGTAATGTTGACACATTGTAGTTTTGAGGTATTGATTCTAGATGAACCAAGTTTTGGTTTAGGTTGGAATCAACGAGTTCTTTTGAGATCTTTTTTAAAAGAATCTATGATAAACAAACATTTCATAATTGTTTCACATGATAAGATATTTGCCCAATCTATTTGTGATAAAATAATTGATTTTGATAACCTAGACTTTTCGGAAAAAACTATTGGAATTAGAAAAGAAATCAAAACTTAATAAAAGCCTAATTAATGATCCCAGTCGAGTCTTAACACTCGCTAATTTTATTAGTATGGTAAGAGCATTGTTGGCGATACCTATTATTTATAGCATGGCTTACCCTGAATGGAATTGGATTACAGGTATCCTTATTTTAATTGCAGTTTTATCAGATGCACTGGATGGGTATTTTGCTAGAAAAGCAAAAGCAATTACAAATTTTGGAAAATGGATAGACCCAGCTGCCGACTTTATTGTTATTATTTCAGTTTTAGTTTATTTAGTTGGCATCAATCAGTTTCCATTTTGGTTCTTTGCTCTTTATCTGTTAAGGCATGTTGTAATTGCTGGATTTGCTATTTATTGTATGAATTATGAATATATGATTCTTCATTCAAATCAATGGGGCAAATGGTCTGTCAATATTACAAGTCTTGGAATCTTTTTACATATTTTTGAGTTTACAGCATTACCATGGCTTAAAATGACCTCAATTTATTCAGCAACGTTTCTTTTGATTGTTAGTTTTTATTTATATTTAAAAGATTTTATGTACTCAATAAAGGTTGGCCATGCTAAGTAAACTTTTTACAGCTTTATCAAAGACTAGATCAAAATTTGTCACTACGTTTCATTCTCTTTTAGGTAAGAGCATAGATGTAGAAGTTTTGGAAGATTTAGAGGAACAGCTTTTAGAAACTGACATGGGATTTGAGACCGTTGAACATGTTTTAACTGTAATTAAAAAAAATAAAAAAGATGAGAATCCATTAGAAAAAGTTAAAGAGTATTTATTATCTGTATTGCCACAAAAAACTGATTTAGATACAATTTTAGGTCCCCTAGTTATTATGGTTGTTGGAGTGAATGGAACAGGGAAAACCACTTCTGCGGCTAAATTAGCTAATATATATATGAAGTCTGGTAAAAAAGTGACTTTGGTTGCTGCGGATACCTATAGAGCTGCGGCTGTTCAACAACTTAGAATCTGGAGTGAAAGACTTAAATGTAAGTTAATATGCAATGAAAGTAGCGCTGATCCCAGTGCTGTCTTATTTGATGGGTTAACATCAGCAAAAGCAAATAGTAGTGATGTTGTTATTGTCGATACAGCTGGAAGATTACATACAAATGAGAATCTAATGTTAGAGCTAAATAAAATGTATCGATTAATTAATAATCGATTTTCTGATTTTAAAGTAAATACATTAATAACTTTAGATGCTAGTCTGGGACAAAATTCATTAGTTCAAGCTAGGGAATTTAATAAACACTGTAATATTGATGGAGCAATCCTCTCAAAACTAGATGGTACAGCTAGAGGGGGTATCTTATTCCCTCTTTATAGAGAATTAGAAATACCTGTTCACTTTATTGGGTTTGGTGAAACGTTAACAGATTTAGAAATATTTAATCCTGTAAATTATATAGATGGTCTTTTTGGACTGAGTGATAAAAAGAATGAATGATAATAAAAAATTAAATTTAATAAGCTTAGGGTGTGCAAAAAATCTGGTCGATTCAGAAATCCTTTTAGGTGGATTAAATAAAACAAATGTTACCCTTACGAAAAATATTGAAGAAGCAGATACAATCGTAGTAAATACCTGTGGTTTTTTAGATATAGCCAGAGAAGAATCCGTGGACACGATATTGCAAGCGGCTGAAATGAAAAAAACAGGAGCTCTTAAAGAGTTAGTTGTCATGGGATGTCTTTCAGAAAGATATCCTGAAGAATTAAAAAAAGAAATACCTGAAGTAGATCGTATTTTTGGAAGTAATGATCATCAGCAAATTGTTAGTTTTTTAACTGGTAAAGATTATGCTAAAGACGATCCATTATTTTTTCGTTCTTTGATGACTCCGAATCACTATGCATATCTGAAAATTGCAGAAGGGTGTGATAATGCATGTTCTTTTTGTAGTATCCCTTTAATGAGAGGACTTCAGAAAAGTAGAAGTATTTCCGCCATTATGGATGAAGCCGAACGATTAATTACAAATGGAACTAAAGAGTTATTGGTAATTGCTCAAGACACTACGTCCTATGGTTATGACCTTCCAGGAAAAGTATATCTCAGTGATCTCCTTAAAGAATTAAATACAATTAACGATCTTGACTGGATTAGATTGCACTATGCTCATCCTGCACACTTATCTCAACGTATAATTGAGGCATTGGCTGAATCTGAAAAAGTATGTAGGTATCTAGACATGCCAATACAGCATGCATCGGATAGTATTTTAAAATCAATGAAGCGTGGTCTAGGTCAAGATGGAATTAGGAACAGAATAACTCGTTTACGAGAAGCCATACCTGAACTAAGGTTAAGAACAACTCTTATTGTCGGCTATCCAGGAGAGACAGAAGATGATTTTGAACGTTTATCTGATTTTGTAGGAGAAATGGAATTTGATCGTTTGGGTGTTTTTACGTATTCTGAAGAAGAAGGTACTACTGCTGAGGTTCTGGATGACAGTATTCCAAGAGAAGTAAAAGACCATAGGAAAAACCATATTTTAGAAATCCAACACGATATAAGCCTTGAAAAGAATGAATCTTTTATTGGGAAAACTTTGAAAGTTCTTATCGATGATGTTGGCGAAGAGGTAAGTATTGGTAGAACCGAGTATGATTCTCCTGAAATAGATAATATTGTTCACGTAAAGGGAACGACTAAAAAAGGAACTTTTGTTCAAGTTGAAATTGAAAAGGTCAATGAATATGAATTAATTGGAAACGTCGTTTAGCTTACAAGAAAATTTTCTTTTTCTTCTTTATATCTCAAAATAAAAAATGTTGATATATAAAGTTTTTTCAATAAATCGCTTCTTTTATCCGTTTATTAATTCTATACCTAGTTTATGATAAATATTAATAGATTATTCAATAGGTTTTTCAGGTATAAAATAGGAATCTCCAATGCGAAGTAACATTTTATTTTTTATAGCACTTATAACTTCTAGTATTCTATTTAGCCAGCAGCCTTTTGGTAAAATAACATTACCTCTTGGGAAAGTTGAAATCGCTGATAAAGAGGGGAAATGGACACGTGCCAAGCCAAATCAAAAAGTTTTCGAAGGTTATATACTTAAAACCCATGCAAGGTCTAGATGTGAAATGACTCTGACAGGTGGAGGAAAAATAAGACTTGGCGAAAACTCTGAATTAGAATTAAATGAGGCGGAGGTAAAACCAATGGCAAAAAGCTTTAATGCTAATTTGAAAAAAGGGAATGTCTGGGTATCTGCAAAAGCTGCTTTCGGAGAAAAGAAAAATATTGCGGTTCGGACTCCCACTGCTGTTGCGGCCATAAGAGGCACGAAATATCGTGCCACCGCAGGTGATAATGAGAGTTCGGTTCTTGTTTATGATGGAAAGGTTGATGTGAATCAGGCAAAAAATTATATTGAAGAACGGAAAAAAAAGAGAAAAAGTCTCGCTCCAACTAGAACTCCATTTAAATTAGGACCCGTAACAAAAATAGATGCTCCAACTAAAGTATCCGGTCCTTATGAAGTTAGCTTAGAAGAGTGGGTTACTCTTGCAGAGGGAATGCAGATAAATATTCGAAAAGATGGAAAATTTAGTATGTTCGAATTTGATCAGAAAAAAGATGAAGATCTGGACTTTGTTAAGTGGAACAAAGAGCAGGACGCTAAAAAATAACATATTATGTCTGACAGATTACAAAGAGTCGTTGCGGGAGTTGTTTCAGGAGTAATAGTTGCTCTAATTGTCCATTTATTTACTCGTTCTGAAGGTGGGTTTATCTCAGACCTTATTCAGGGATATGAATACAGCTCTTACGATAGCCGTATGAAGGCAAGAGCCTCCTTTAGTGAAGAAGGTTCTATTGATGATGTCATCGTCATTGATATAGATTTAAGTTCCGTTGAAGCGATGGGGAACTACTATGATTGGCCACACTCTTACCATGGTCAACTTATAGATGTTGTTTCTTCCGGTAATCCCAAAGCTCTTATGTTTGATATTATATTTGACCCTAAGGTCACAGATAGTTACGACCTTGTCAATGCCTTAAATTCAAATCAAAACACTACCAGTCCTGAATTGCAGCAGTTCACAGACCAGTTTTTAGTAGCGCAAGACCCAAATAGAATGGTAGAGAGTACTTTTAATAGTGATAAAGTACATCATACTCTTGTTCTTGAAAATGCAGACACAACAAATTTTCTTTACCCTATGGAAGAATTACCAGGAGGGTACACTGCCACAAACCATACGATTAAGGTTCCCGAGTCGGTTTACATGAAGTTGCCATCTGCCGAGCGAATAGGTAATCTTCATTTTGATTTATTAAATGCTTCTAAGGGTATGGGGACACCCAATTTTCCTTCAGACGGTGATGGGATTATTCGGAGAAGTCCAACGGCAATAAGATTTGAAGGGACCAATCAAGTATTCCCCAGTATTACGATGTCCGCTGTTATGGACATCCTTGGGATACCTGAAGATGGATTTAACTATGACTTTGACAACCTGACTCTTGAATTAATAGATACCACCGGTACAGTCGTAAGAAGCATTCCGATTGATGAGAAAGGACGTATGTATGTGAACTATTATGGCTTGTTTAAGACATTCTCCTATATTCCTTATGTATACTGTTTTGATCCAGAGATGCTTGATCCCACATATTGGGAAGATAAAGTTGCTATTGTTGGTTCCTCTCTGGCTGGTTTAGGGGATTTGAAAAGCACCGCTGTTCAAAAATCTTTTGCAGGTCCAGAAATCCATGCGAATGTTATTCATAGTATTCTTCAAAATGAATTTGTGCAACCTGTCTCTACCTCAAAACATTTACTCTTTTTAATTTTACTTTCTGTTGGTGTCGGAGTTTTTTCTGGCCTACCAAATAAACCCTTTTGGGGATTTGCTGTTGTCATCGTTAGTGCACTTTCTTGGGTTTTATTTGCAACCAATCAATTTTTAGCGGATGGTGTCATGTGGGATGTTGTAAGGCCTATCACTTCTATGATGCTTGCTCAGATTAGTGTGTTCTCTTTTCACGTACTTATCATGGAAAAAGACAAAAGGTTTCTCAAAGATACATTTAGTACTTATATATCACCAGATCTCATCGATCAAATGGTAGAGAGCAAAGAAGAGCCTAAGCTCGGAGGGAATGAAGAGGTCCATACGGCATTTTTTACAGATATTGAGGCTTTTTCTGCATTCTCTGAAGCGATGTCGGCTAAAGACTTGGTTGAACTTTTGAATGCGTATTTAACAGACATGACTACAATATTATTAAAGAATAAGGGGACGCTTGATAAATATATAGGGGATGCAATTGTCGCATTCTTTGGAGCACCCATGCCAGTAAAAGATCATGAGTATTGGGCATGTAAAACTGCACTAGACATGCAAGAGCAATTAGGAAAACTAAGACTGAAATGGATATCTGAAGGGGACAGATGGATAGAAAAAGTCCATAAAATGCAGAACCGTATTGGAATCCATACAGGGCTTATGGTTACCGGAAATATGGGATCTGAACAACGAATGAACTATACAATGATGGGGGATACTGTTAATCTTGCTGCGCGACTTGAGAGTTCTTGCAAACAGTACGGTATTTATACTCAGGTTTCTGAGGACACTTACGCGGCCGTTAAAAATAAAATTATATGCAGAGAAATTGACCGAATGGTTGTAATGGGTAGAAAAGAACCGATTACCACATATGAGCTTCTAGTTATGAAAGGAGAGGAGACCAGCGTTCTTTTAGATTTTATTGAACGTTATGACAAAGCTCTTAACTTATTTAGAACACAGAAGTGGGATGAGTCGAGAAAAATTTTTGAAAAATTAGAGAAAGAAGAAGACATGTTCCCTGGAAGAAAAACAAATCCTTCTAGAGTCTACATGGATCGATGTGATGCGTACAAAAAAGACCCACCATCTAAAGATTGGGATGGTGTGACTGTACTCACAAAGAAATAAACGCTTATCCTAAAAATATCTAAATTGTGATATGGAGTTTTGCATAATTGATATATTTAGATAAGATTAAACCCTTTTATCAAAATATCAACAAAAAAAAGACAATGGAACCAGTTATGAAAAAGCCGATACTACTACCTTTTATTCTTTTATCAACTTTTTTAATTGCGCAGTCTGCAAAGCCTACTGTCGCTATTCTAGATTTTGAAGGACAGGGCGTTAGCGCATCTGAAGTACAGACACTCACTGAGCGTATGCGTACGGAAATTGGAAATACAAACGCAATTCGTTTAATCGAACGGAAGGCTGTAGAAAAAATTATGGCTGAACAGGGCTTTCAGCAATCTGGATGTACTAATGATGAGTGTGCTTCCGAAGTGGGGCAATTACTTGGTGTCCAGTTTATGGTATCGGGATCAATCGGTAAAATGGGAGACGCTTATACGATTGATGCAAAAATGTTTTCTGTTGAAACAGGTGAAACAGTTCGGTCTAAAAATGCAACACACAAAGGAGACATATCAGGACTTCTAAATGAAATGCAGATTATGGCCTGGGAAATCACGGGATTGGATGCTCCCGCGAATCTTAAACTTAAGAGAGCTGGTTCAGAGGCGACTAGAACTGTTGCTGTTATGGACTTTGAGGCTAGAGGTATTACTCCTCAAGAGGCCCAAACATTAACTGATAGATTTACAACTGCCTTGTCTTCTACCAAGAAAGTAGTCATGGTAGAGCGTGGTACAATGGTTGATGTATTGGAAGAACAAGGATTTGAAGGTGGAGGATGTGCAAGCGATGAGTGTGCCGCTGAAGTTGGTGCGATGCTAGGTGTTGAGTATATGATTTCAGGTGCTATTGGAAAATTAGGAGACACCTATACAATCGACGCTAAAATGTTTTCTGTAGCCACAGGTGCTGCTGAGAGTATGAAGAGTATTACCTATTCGGGAAAAGTTGATGGACTTATTGTGGAGATAGAATCTTTGGCGTGGGATATCTTGGGTCTAGACCCACCAAAATCAATTAGAAGGAAATTACAGCAGGGTTCTCCCAACTATGCAAATATGGGACCTAAGCCGAAGTCAAAAGCAGGTGCTCTTGTACGTTCCATGGTTATTCCAGGTTTTGGGCAACTGTACAGTGGTAAAACAAAAACAGCTGTAGGGGTTTTATTATTAGAAGCTGGAATGATAGGTCTTGCTGCTAAAAGCAGTGGTGACTACGCTTCCTCTCAAACAGAGTATGAAACACAATTAGCGAATTATCAAGGTGCCACTGATCCAGGTGAGATAGCGGGTTACAAAATTATTGTGGAGCAAAAAAGGGCAGACATGACAGACGCCAATAATCAACTTGCACTTTTTTCAGGTATTGCAGCAGGCCTCTGGGCTATTAACACAATACACGCATTTTTAACGGGGCCTGAATTGGCCTCCAATGAATTAAATAAGCCATATAGACTGGCGTACAATCCAATTAAAAAACAAGCACAGCTTAGCTGGGAGTTCTCCTTATGATAAAATTTTTAAAACTACTATTTCTAACAGGAATTTTCCTGTTGAGCTCTTGTACGGAAGAGCTACCACTTGAGGAGGGCGTATTTGATAATCCTCTGGATGAGGATGAAGTCTCCTACGAAACACCTGCTCTTACTTTTTTTCCATTTATAAATGATGTTTCGCTTGGTGGAAGCTTTATTGTAAGTGTCTTTATTTTAGGTGTAGAGGATTTAGGGGGTAGTTACGTAAAATTTTCTTATGATAAAAATCAAATAGAATATCTGAATGATGGAGTGGGGGATCTTTTTGACGATGCCTCTCAATCTCCTATCTGTTTGGTAGAGGTTGACCAAAATACAGGGATAGTAACTATTAACACCTCTTTTCTTGGTTCAGACTCTACCCACGTTGACGGTACGGGTAGTATAGTTGATATAACCTTTCGTGCTCTATCCACTGGTACCTCTAGTTTGACTTTCGATGTGAACTCAGAGTTAGTTACTCCTAGCGATGGTTCCATAGAAATCAAAGGTTTTGGAGAAGGAGTTGTAAATGCGCTATAGATTATTATTATTATTTATAACTGTATCATCTATTTCGTTAGCTCAAGGTGATGATTTCGGAGGTGGTGGACCTCAGACATTTCAACCTCAAACAAAAGCAGATCTTCAAACTGCAGTAGCTTTATGGATTTCAAATGAATCTGCAGCCATAGGAACTTATGGACCGATCAATATCTGGGATGTTTCTTTGATTACGGATATGCAAGCGTTATTTAAAAACGCTTCCAGTTTTAACGGAGATATATCATCTTGGGATGTGTCTAATGTAACGAATATGCAGGAGATGT
>Ga0308019_10000555_pt1 | contig 23371 bp, 24 predicted proteins | sample Neamet284_FD_203135 | JGI IMG/M metagenome (GOLD analysis project Ga0308019, IMG submission 203135) | Marine microbial communities from water near the shore, Antarctic Ocean - #284 | ecosystem: Environmental > Aquatic > Marine > Unclassified | place: Southern Ocean | collected 2014-10-01 | reverse complement strand
GTGTGCTAATAGTTACTGCATCTAAATCTTTTTCTTTATCTAAAAGTTCATTAAAATTCAGGTAGAAATTAGCATTTGGATATTTTTTTCTTGATTCTACAACTCCATGCTTACCGTCAGGATGTACATCGCATAAAGCAACAACTCTTTCCTTACTTGCCCAAGAATGTCTAATATCACCTCCTTTTCCACCAGCTCCAATTGCTGCAATTAACAACTGGTCACTAGGTGAAGTATATCCAGCACCTCCCAAAACATGTCTTGGAACAATAAAAAGCCCTGCTCCTAAAGTTGACGATTTTTTTATGAAATTTCTTCTAGATTTTTTATTCATTTTAGATTAAAAATTAAATCTATTTAAAACTACATATTATTCTATTTAAATTGATATCATTTTTGTAAAAAATTCCATACATTATTACTTCAAATAAATTTATATGCAAAATAATACCATTGTATTTATATTGTTTTTTTTATTTTTTCAAAATCTAACAATTTCACAATCATTAGAAAATAAAAACGTATTAATTATATATCAATTAGATCCTTATCACCAACCTAAGTTGTTTGTTGAAAAAGTTTCAAAATGGCTTGAAACGCAAAAAGCCAATACTATTGTATCAAATAATCTCAATACTTATTCTAATAAAAAACTAATGGATTCAATTGACCTAGTTATTCAAACAGTAACAATGGGTAAACTAACTTCAGCTCAAGAAAAAGGATTAACTAACGCAATTAAATCTGGAACAGGAATTGCAGGCTCACATGGTGGTCTTGGAGATTCTTTTCGAGAAAATACTTTGTATCAATTTATGATAGGAGGACAGTTTGTTAGTCATCCTGGAGGAAAAGTAAAATACACAGTTGAATTTACTAGCCCTAAAACCTACTTAACTAAGGGCATAAAAAACTTTGAGATAAATAGTGAACAATATTACATGCATATAGATCCATCTATTAATATTTTAGCTTTAACAAAATTTAGTGGACAACAATATTCTTGGATAAAAGACACAGAAATGCCAGTGTGCTGGAGTAAATTTTTTGGAGAAGGCAAAGTGTTTTATCTTTCAGTTGGACATTCACCAGATAATTTTGATATTCCTGAAGTTTGGGAACTACTAACTAGAGGTTTCAAATGGGCTAGTAAAAATTAAAAAGCTTGAAGATTAATTAATTCTTGTTTTTTAAAATGACGCCACTTTCCTCTAGATAAATCTTTTTTAGAAATATTAGAGTAAAGCACTCTGTCTATTGAAATTACTTTATAATTGTATTTCAAAAACAAGTCTTCTATATCTTTAACTTGTTTTATCGACATTTCTAATCCAATTTCATTTTTATTAGCCCCATCAACATGACTAATGTTTCGAATTTTAAAATCATTAAATTCTACTTCATTTTTAATTGATTCTTTATCGATCTCTTCTAAATCGGAATCCAAAATTATATGGAAAAGCTGTTTTAAATTATCAATTTTGCTGGCCATATGTTTAATGAAATCTTGATTATTAGAAAAGATCATAAGACCCATGTAGTTTTCATTCATAAAATCCAAAGATTGTAAATCATGGAATTCTTCAAACGGCAATAAGCTAAAAATATTTTTCTTGTTGTTTAAATTAATCGAATGAAACCCCTTAGGCTTATTTAAAAGAATATATACGGATTTATTTAAAGAAATATTTTTACCGTCAAGTTTTACTTCATCCTTTATCGAAACTTTAGTTCCTAATCTAGTAATTACTTTATCGTTTACACTAACTCTTCCTTGTGCAATAAAGTTATCAGCTGCCCTTCTGTTGCAATGGCCTGAATTAGAAATAAACTTATTTAATCTAATTTGTACTGTTTCATCCATTATATATTGTTATAGATCTTGCAATATAATACTAAATAAACCTACTATAATCAAAAATTTCAACGAATTATGAAGTAATATATAGTGCTTTTTTGAATTAAATTTCCATAAAAAGTACATAAAAAAAATAAAAAATGGAATTACTAAAGAATAGTAATAAACAACAAGAGAAGGTGTCTGGTTTATTAGTATCCAAATAGAAATTGAACAAGTAGTGATTATATAAAAGCTTATATAGATTTTAGTAATTTTTTCTCCAAATTTAACAGGAATAGTATTATACTTCATAGTTAAGTCTCCAACTAAACTTTCCAAATCTTTTATTAGCTCTCTGATTAAGATTACAAAAAACAGAAATGAGGCATTAGTTAAAATTTCAGAAGAAAAATTTTTATAATAAAGTGTTATTGCAAAAAAAGGAGCGATAGATAATGCCACTGATAAAAAATTTCCGATAAAAGGATAGCGACTTATTCGTATTGAGTAAAAAAGAATTCCTAAAATATATAAACTAAAAAATATTAATGCTTTGAAAGAAACCAGAAAAGCAAAAAATAATGTTAAAATATTTAAAAAAATATATCCATTTAATTTTGTTCTTCCTGAAATTTCTTTTTCTAAAATTGTTTTTAAAGGCCTGTTTATTAAATCTTTAGCAGAGTCATACACATTATTAATTATATATCCAGCAGAAACTGAACATATTGAGGACAGGATAATTAGCCAAATATTCGAATCAAGAAGTACTGAGTAATAACTTTTACTTTTTGAAAAAATAAAAATCGATGAAGTCAGTTGAGCAAATACTATAAAAAAAATATTATAACCTCTAACAACAGAGAATAGACTTAACAACTTAAACAAAAATCTTTTATTTAAAAAAGAAAAAATCATTAGAAATTATATACTACTTCTAACTTATAATCACTTAATGCAGTTTTAGCTTTTTCAAAATCTTGGGAGAAACCTAATATATAACCACCACCGCCAGACCCACAAAGCTTCAAGAAGTAATCATTTGACTCTATTCCTTTAGCCCAAATATTATGAAAATCTTTAGGTATCATAGGCTTGAAATTTTCTAGAACTACTTTTGATAATTTTTTAATATTTGAAAAAAGTGATTTAAAATCAGCCTTTAAAAAATCTTCAACACAATTATCAGTCATAAGTATAAAATCTTCTTTGAAAATTTTACTGTATTCTTTGTTTTTCATTGATTCAAAAAATATCTCGATCATTGGAGCTGTTTCACTTGACTCACCACTATCTAATAAAAAAACTGCACCTTTTCCGTTAAATGATTGTGATGGAATTCCAGTGGTTTCTACCTTATTCTTAGAATGAATGAGTATTGGCAGACTTAAATAACTATTCAAAGGATCTAATCCTGAAGATTTTCCATGAAAAAATGATTCCATTTCAGAAAAAATATTTTTTAAAATCAATGTTTTATCCTTCGTTAAATTCTCACGAACTGTTATCTTATTTTGAGCATATCTATCATATATAGCTGCTACTAATGCACCACTACTTCCAACACCATATCCTTGAGGAATAGTACTGTCGAAGTACATTCCCTTAGTTAAATCTTCGTTCATCTTTTTGAAATCAAAAACAACTATATTTTTATTAATTTTAGAAATAAAATCCTTAAACAATCTTAAGTTTTTATTTGATTTTTTTACTTCATCATTGCTTAAGTCGCCTAATTTAAACCCTCCTTTAAAAAAATTATAAGGAATTGATAAACCTTTGGAATCACTAATAATACCATATTCCCCAAATAACAGGATTTTTGAATAAAAAAGAGGAGCTTTCATTTTGTAAAATTATAACTTATTTGGGCCAACACCAATCTTATCATTTATATATTCACCATTCTCACATAAAAAACTCAATTTTACCGATATAAAATTTTGAATTTTCTCATATTCGTTTTGAGGATATAGTAAATGAATATTAGCTCCTGCATCAAGAGTAAAGCATATTTTTGAATTTGTTTCTTTTCTGTATTTCCATACTTCTTTGATAATTTGTAGCGTGTTTGGTTTCATTAAAATAAAACAAGGATTAGATGTCATCATCATTGCATGTAAAGATAAAGCTTCGATTTCAACTATTTTAATAAACAAATCATAATCTCCAGTCTTTAAAGCATTTTTGATTTGTTTTAGATTATTGTGAGCCTGTTTTATTCTATCGTTAGAAAACGAATGACCATTCATTAAGCCATGACCTAAAGAGCTCGATATATCTTTTTTTCCTTTATCTACAAGTAATACGGTGTCATTAATGTTACTAAAGACATTGTTAATTTCATTCTGATACTTTATTGCATACAAATCCGTACTATCTTTAAACAACTCACTCTCTCCCCATAAAGATACTGGCCCCATCAAACTTCGGCACGCACTCCCAGACCCTAATCTTGCTAAAAAAGAAGCTTTTTTGAAAAAAAATTCTTTTTCTATTTTTGAATTTAAATGTTTTTCAATATCCATTATGGACAATGAAAGTGCGCTGTAAAAAGAAGCTGACGAAGCAATTCCGCTACTATGTGGAAAAGAATTACTTGATTCAATTATAAGTTTTAAATTTAAAAGGTATGGGCAGTAATGCTTAATTCTTTCAAAAAAAGTCAATAATTTATTTTCAAAACTAATTTCTCTTTTACCCTCAAATAATAAACTGAATTTAAAGTCATCATCTGATAACAAATCACTTTGATACGAAATTCTAGTTTTTGAAAAGCAATTGGTTAGAGTTAAACTCAAAGAAGGATTCATTGGGATTTGATCTGGTTTTTTACCCCAATATTTTATTAAGGCTATATTACTTGGCGATTGCCATTGCGATACTCCTTTTATGTTTTCATTTCCTAATACATTATAGACAAACGTTTCGTTCATAAACTAATCAATTGATTTGATTATTGAATTATCTGTTTTTGTTTTTGATCCATCAAAACCTTGAACTCCAGAGACTGTAGTATACTTTAAAATATTTTTTTTATCTGGAAATATTAATTTAAATGCAGCTTGACACATTAAAGTAGCTTCGTGAAAACCACATAATATTAATTTTAATTTTCCTGGATAAGTATTAATATCTCCAATTGCAAAAATACCTGGAATATTAGTTTGGTAATCAAGTGAGTTATTTACCACTATTGAATTTTTTTTAATTTCTAAGCCCCAATCTGAAACTCCTCCTAATTTAGGAATCAATCCAAATAATGGAATAAAATAATCTGTTTCGATTGACTTATTCAACCCATTATATTTCACCATTACACTTTCAAGTTTGTCCACTCCATTCAATTCTAAGACTTCGCTTGGGGTAATCACATCAACTAAAGATTTGTCTTTTAGAATTTGAACTTTTTCAACAGAATCATAAGCTCCTCTAAATTCTGTTCTTCTATGAATTAAAGTAACTTTTTTAGCTACTTTAGAAAGCTCAATAGTCCAATCTAAAGCTGAATCTCCACCACCTGAAATTATAATATTTTTATCATTAAATTGATTAGGATCTTTAATCATATAACTTACTCCTTTTCCTTCATAAAAAGCAATGTTATTAATTGGAGGTTTTCTTGGTTCAAAACTACCTAAACCTCCAGCTATTGCTACAACTTTAGCATTATGTATTGATCCTTTATTAGTAATAACATCAAACGATCCATCTTCATTTTTTATTAATCTCTCAGCTGTTTCTCCAAGAGTATATCCTGGAGTAAATGGTTTTATTTGTTCTAATAAATTATCTATTAATGAACCAGCCATAATTTCTGGCATTCCTGGAATATCGTAAATTGGTTTTTTTGGATATATTTCAGAACACTGGCCTCCTGGCTTTTCTAAAGCATCAATGATATGACATTTTAGGCCTAAAAGTCCAGCTTCAAAAACAGTAAAAAGTCCAACAGGACCTGCGCCAATAATTAAAATATCAGTATTAATTTTATGCATCGTTTTAACTAATATTTATTACTTCTTTAATTTGAGGAGCATACTTTTGAATAGTCATCTCTACTCCGTTTTTTAAAGTCATTTGATTTACAGAACAACTGACACAATTACCCATTAATTTAACTGTAACAACATTATCATTAATAGACAACAATTCAATATCGCCTCCGTCAGATTCTAAAAAAGGTCTTATTTCGCTTAGAGCTTCTTCTACTTTAAAAGTTAATGTTTCTTTATTCATAATATTTATTTAATCGCTGAACAGCCTGACATTGTTGTGATTTTAATAATCTCTGTTTCTGGAAGTTTATTGTTTCGTTTTAAAAGTTCTGAAAGCATATTTTTTGAAATACCATTAAATACACCTTGAATTATAGTGTCATCTTGCAGGGCAGCTGGCCTACCATAATCGCCAGATTCTCTAATACTCTGAATCAGAGGGATTTCTCCTAAAAAAGGAATCCCTAAATCAGCTGATAAATTTTTAGCTCCCTCTTTACCAAACAAATAATATTTATTATTTGGTAACTCTTCAGGTGAGAAATATGACATATTTTCTACAATGCCCAAGACAGGAACATTGATATTTTCTTGATTAAACATCGAAACTCCTTTTCTTGCGTCTATTAACGCAACATTCTGTGGAGTACTAACCACTACGGCTCCAGAAATTGGTAATGACTGCATAATACTTAAATGAATATCTCCTGTGCCTGGTGGTAAGTCAATTAATAAAAAATCTAATTCTCCCCATGCAGCATCAAAAATCATTTGATTTAATGCTTTCGAAGCCATTGGACCTCTCCAAATAACAGCCTGATCTAATTTGGTAAAAAAACCAATTGATAAAATCTTTATCCCAAAACTTTCAACTGGCTTCATCTTAGACTTTCCGTCAACGTTTACAGCCAAAGGTTTACTGTCAAAGACATCAAACATCACTGGAATTGATGGCCCATAAATATCTGCATCTAATATACCTACATTAAATCCCATTTTTGATAACGATACTGCTAAATTAGCAGTAACTGTTGATTTCCCTACGCCTCCTTTTCCAGATGAAATAGCAATTATATTTTTAATATCATCTAATTTTCTATTTGAGTTTAAGATTGTTTTTGGGGTGTCTTTTATTAATTTGAAATTAATTTTAACTACTATATCCTTGCCAAATTCACTTTTAATTGAGTTTGATATTTTTGATTTAATATTATTTTTTGCTTGTAAAGAGGGGTTCTTAGTGCTTAAATCAATTAATATTTCTTTATCAAAAACTAATACATTTAAAACTGATTTATCGAAAACAATATCTGTTTTCTGGTTATCAGAATATATTGTTTTTAAGACTTCTAAGATTTGTTCTTTATTAGGTTTCAAAATTATTAATATTTAAAATCATTCTAAATGACAAATATAAGCTTATCGATATAATTTATTGTAACTCTTTGCAAGGATCCCAAAAAATAACTTTAAAATTTAAAACTTGATTGCTTTCTACCTTAATTCCTTCACTTTCTAAAAGCTGCTTCATTAAATTAGTCCCAAAAAAATGTTTTTTACCTGTTAGAAGTCCGACTCTATTTACAACTCTGTGAGCTGGAATTCCTTCCATTACATGCGAAGCATTCATAGCCCACCCAACTACTCTCGCACTTTTTTTAGAACCTAAGTAATTTGCAATTGCCCCATAAGTCGTAACTCTTCCGTATGGGATTTTTACTGTCACATTATAAACTTTATCAAAAAAATCTGATTTTTTTAAATTATCATTCATTATTAAACTTAAAACTTAAGTAAGAAATATTTTTATTTTGTTCTGAAAAAATATTTTCATAATGTGTTTTAATATTTATAACTTCTTCAGGAGCATTAAGATTCTTATAAATATCATGATTAGAGTTTAAAGGATTAATGGACATACCTTCAAGAAGCCCTAAAGTATAACCATGAAGAAACTCGCTATCAGTTTTTAAGTGAACTATTCCTTTAGAATTCATGATTTTTTTATATAATTCTAAGAAAGCAGGATTAGTCAATCTATGCTTTCTTCTTTGATATTTAATTTGTGGATCTGGAAATGTCAACCAAATCTCACTTACTTCTCCTGTATTAAAAACACAATTAATTAATTCTATTTGAGTTCTTAAAAAAACTACATTATCTAAATTTTCTTCATTAGCTGTTTTGGCTCCCCTCCAAAACCTAGCTCCTTTTATATCTACTCCAATATAATTTACAGATGGATTTCGTTTAGCTAAATTAATAGTGTACTCACCTTTTCCACATCCTAGTTCAACTACAATAGGATTTGTGTTTTTAAAAAATAATTTATTCCAATTTCCTTTAAATTTAAATTGATTCAATATCAATTCTTCTCTAGAAGGTTGAATTACATTGGAAAAACTTTCGTTTTCAATAAATCTCTTAAGTTTGTTTTTACTGCCCAAAAAATAATATTTAAATTAAAAACAAACTTAAAATAATTACTTGGACTTTTCTAAAGTGAAGGAAAATTCAGAACCTATACCATAATCACTTTCTACATATATTTTTTCATCATGCGCGTCAATTATATGCTTAACTATAGCTAAGCCCAGACCAGAACCTCCAGTTTTTCTATTACCTGAATTATCTACTCTGTAAAATCTTTCAAACAATCTTTTAAAATGAATTTTTCGTATGCCATTTCCGTTATCTGTAATTCTAACTATGATTTTATTATCTGTAATATTTTGTATGGTTACTTCTGAGGTTCCTGAATCTTTTCCATATTTTACGGAATTCTCAATTAAATTTGTCAATACTTGGTGGATTTTTTCTTGATCAGCAATGACATTAACTGACTTAATCTTTGAGTCTAGAGTAAACGAAATTCTTTTTTTATTTGCTTGAATTTCTAACATTTCAAACACATTGTTTACTAATGAGCAAATATTAAAAGTTGTTTTTTCTAATTTTAATTCTTCTGATTCAAGCTTTGTGATTAAATCTAAATCTTTGACAATAAAAATTAATCTTTCTATTGATTTTTCTGCAATTTTAAGATACTTTAAGTTGATGTTTTCATCTTTTAAAGCACCATCTATTAAGGTTAGCAAATAACTTTGCGAAGTAAATAATGGGGTTTTTAATTCATGTGCCAAATTTCCAATAAAATCTCTTCTAAAATTTTCTTTTTGTTGCATTGATTTAATTTCAGTTTCACTTTCTTTTGAGAATTTCTTTAGCTGTTCAACTAGTTCATCCATGTTAGTTGTAACCAAAACATCATTTTTGACTTCGTGATTAGGAATCAAATCTTTATAAAGATTTCTTATTTTTTTTAAAACAAAATATTCTAAATAAAAATAAATTATTAGAAAACAAATAGTAAAAAATAAAATTACTAAAATCAGTAACTCAGTTACATTTTTTAAAAAAAATAATGTTAAATCAGAGTTGTTTAAAGTAAGTAAATAAATCGCTGTTAGAATAAAAATAGATAATAGAGTTGATAATATAAAAGACTGAAATTTGGAGTTATTAAATGTTATCATAAAATTATTGAGTAAACTTATAGCCTACTCCTTTTATTGTTTTAAAATACGAATCTCCGATTTTTCCCCTTAATTTTCTAATATGTACATCAATAGTCCTATCTCCAACTATAACTTCTGATCCCCATACATTAGTCATTATTTCGTCTCTAGTAAATACATTACCTGGCTTTGAAGCCAATAAATAAAATAATTCAAATTCTTTTCTAGGGATAGTCAACTCTTTGTTACCCTTAATTACAGAGTAAGTATTTCTATTTATGATAATCCCACCTAAATCTATTACATCGCTTTCTGTCTTATTCGAACTCATTCTTTTTAAAATTGAATTTATTTTCTTTAAAAGAATTTTAGGCTTTACTGGCTTAGAAATATAATCATCCCCACCGGCATCAAATGCTGCAATTTGAGTAAAATCATCATTCCTTGCACTCAAAAATATAACTACAGTATTACTTAAAGACGATAATTCTTTAATCTTAGAACACACTTCAATACCGTCCATTTCAGGCATCATTACGTCTAACAAAATTATTTCTGGAATATATGATTTAGCCTTTTTTATTGCCTCTTTCCCGTTTACTGCACTTTTAATTTCATAACCAGCAAGTGAAAGGTTATAGCTTAAAATCTCAACAATATCAGGATCATCATCAACAACTAAAATTTTAGGTATTTTTTGCATTTTTTTATTTGACTCAGAGTTAATGTTTACTCAATTTTATTAGTTTTAATTAACAATAACTTAATATGGCATTTTACATTAACTTAACACAATTAAAAAGCCAATACTTAAATTTTAACTAAAAATTGGATTTACTTAAAATTTCATCTCCATTAGATTTTAAAAATAAAGCTATTACTTTATTTAATAATCAGTATAATAACAATCCTACATATAATAAATACTGTAAGTTATTGAAAATACAGCCAAATCAAATAAAAAAACTTAGTCATATTCCTTACCTCCCAATTCAGTTTTTTAAAACTCATAAAATTACTTCAAACAACAAAAGTATCTCTCACTTATTTAAAAGTAGCGGAACATCAGGATCTAGAAGCACTAATTATGTTAGTGACATTAAATTATACGAACATAGTTATAGAAAATGTTTTGAGTTTTTTTATGGACCAATTAAAAATTTTGTGTTCTTAGGACTTTTGCCATCGTACTTAGAACAAAAAAATTCATCATTAGTATATATGGTAAATGATTTCATTAAGCAATCTGAATATCAAGAAAGTGAATTCTACTTAAAAAATTATAAAAAACTTCAAAACACTTTAATTAAATTAAAAAAAGAAAATAAAAAAACAATTTTGTTTGGAGTTAGTTATGCTTTAATTGATTTCGCAGAAAAATTTCCCACAGATATAAATGGATTTACCATTATAGAAACGGGCGGTATGAAAGGCAGAAGGAAAGAAATAACAAGAGAAGAACTACATTCTAAATTATCTATAGGGTTTAACGTTAGTAACATCCATTCTGAGTATGGTATGACGGAATTGTTTTCTCAGGCTTATTCGTTTCGAGATGGGGTTTTTAAAAATCCCCCATGGATGAAAGTATTAGTTAGAGATATTAACAACCCTCTTTCAGTTTCATTAAAAGGAAAAGGAGCAATCAATTTTATAGACTTAGCCAATGCCGATTCATGTGCTTTTATAGCTTCGGATGACGTAGGAGAAGTCTTTAATGATTCTGAATATAAAATTAGCGGAAGATTAAGCGAGTCTGATATAAGAGGGTGTAACCTTATGTTTAACTAAAAGATATTAAGAAGTAATTCTTTTTACCTCTTTGTGCTAAAAAATATTTGCCGCAAACCAAATTATTCTTTAAAAAAACATACGAACTATCAATTTTTCCTTTATTAATAGAAATAGAATTTTCTTTAATCGCTCTATTTATTTCGGATTTAGATGACAAAAAACCGACTTCTAAAAGCAGTTCCTGAACAGAGGGGGTGTTTTTTAAATATTCAAGTTTTAAATTAGCTTTAGGAACTCCATCAAACACATCTAAAAAAGTTTCTTCATCCAATTGACTTAAATCTTCAGATGTAGACTTACCAAATAAAATATTTGAAGCTACTATAGCTTTTTCTAAATCTTCTTTTGAATGAACTAATTCTGTAAGATAGTTAGCAATAACTTTTTGCAATGATCTTAAGTGTGGTTCTTCTTTATGAGTTTCAATAAATTTATTTATTTCAGCTTCATTATAAAAAGTAAAAATTTTAACATATCTAATAGCATCTTCATCAGAAATATTAAGCCAGTATTGATAAAAATTATAAGGAGAAGTTCTTTTTCTATCCAACCATACATTACCATCTTCAGTTTTGCCAAATTTAGTCCCATCTGCCTTAGTAATCAAAGGGCACGTTAAAGCAAAAACCTTATTACCTGTCTTTTTTCTGATCAATTCGGATCCGCTAGTGATATTACCCCATTGATCACTACCTCCCATTTGAATATTACAGTTTTTTTCTGTGAATAAATGATAGAAGTCATAGGCTTGAATAAGTTGATATGTGAATTCCGTAAAGGACATACCTTCTTTAGAATCACTTGATAATCTTTTCTTTACAGAATCTTTAGCAGTCATGTAATTTACTGTTAAATGTTTTCCAGCATCTCTTATGAAATCTATCAGATTAATACTTTTAAACCAGTCATTATTATTACATATTAATGCAGAATTATTTTTGTTTGAATCAAATTTTAGAAATTTAGAAAGCTGAGCTTGAATTCCTTTTATATTATTATCTAAATCTTCTTTACTTAACAAGTTTCTCTCGGCAGATTTTCCAGACGGATCACCAATCATTCCTGTAGCACCTCCAATTAATACAATTGGTTTATGCCCACAATTTTGGAAATGCATTAAAATTAATATTTGAACCAAACTTCCAATATGTAAAGAATCAGCCGTAGGGTCAAAACCGATATAACCATTGCAAGAGTTTTCTAGTAATTTTTCTTCACAACCTGGAACGATATCCTGAAGCATTCCCCTCCATCTTAATTCATTTACAAAGTTTTTATTCACAATTATATTTTTTACAAATATATATCTCTTATATTAAAGAAAAAAAGTTAAACAATAAATAGTAATTTATGATTTTGGTTACAGGTGGAACAGGTTTAGTAGGGTGTCATTTAATGTACTTATTAGTAAATAAAAATAAAAAAATTAAGGCTCTGCATAGAAAAAACAGTAAAATAGATGTTGTTAAAAAAGTATTTTCTTATCATTCAGATAATTTTGAAGAATTATTTCAAAAAATTCAATGGATTGAAGGAGATATTAATGATACTGAAAGTCTTTCCGAAGCTTTTAAAGATGTTAGCGAGGTTTATCATTGTGCTGCGTTTATCTCTTTTGATTCAAAAGATTTAAGTTCACTTAAAAAGATTAATGTTGAAGGAACAGCTAACATAATTAATTGTTCATTAGATCATAAAATAGAGAAACTTTGCTACGTAAGTTCTATTGCAGCAGTTGGGGAAACAATCAACAAAGCTATTAATGAAGATTGTGAATGGAAAGAAAATTCAAATCCATATTCTCAAACCAAATATAATGCAGAGATGGAAGTTTGGAGAGGAATTTCTGAGGGTCTAAATGCTGTTATTGTAAACCCTGGTGTTATTATTGGAAGTGGTTTTTGGAAGCGTGGAAGTGGGGCGTTTATCACTCAAATAAGTAGAGGGATGAAATATTATCCACCTGGATCTACAGGTTTTATTTGTGTAGAGGACGTAGTTAACATAATGCATGAATTAATGTCCAATAATATTTTTTCCAAACGATTCATATTAGTAGCCGAAAATTGGTCTTATAAAGATTTTATAACTAAAGTCAGTTCTAATTTAGAACTAAAACCTCCAACAAAAAAAGCAGGGAAAAATTTAATGATGTTAGGCTTAATGTTTGATGTTTTGAATAGTTGGTTTAATAAAAAAAGAAGAAAGTTAAGTTTAGCTTCAATAAACTCAAGCCAATCAAAAAATGAATATTCTAATGCAAAAATAAAGTCTAATTTAAATTATTCTTTTAAAAGTATTGAGAAAGCAATTGAAGAAACTTGTATGAATTTTAAAAACTAATTAGAAGAGTTTTTTCTTTTAATGGTTAATATATTTAATTCATTTGTTAATGAATCTTTAAGTTGATTTAATCTAAAATCTAGCTTAGAATAAATTTTCAAATACTGTTTAGGGTTTGATGAGTAATAGAAATTACTATTAACAAATTTCAAACAATCTATTTCATGTTTATTAAAGAGTAAAGAATCATTAATATTATAGTAATTAAGATCCGATCTATTGTTATAAGCTCTACTAGAATTAATCACATTTACATCAAATAAAAAATCAACCATTTCATTTTCTGACATTAAATCAATTGGCTTAGATTGGTCATTACCTGAACATGCAACAATTAAAATCAACAAAATTATAATTTTTTTCATCTATCAAAAGTTAATTGTATTCCATGCAATTTTTTGTCAAATAGACCCTCATCATAAACTAATTTTCCATTGACAAAAGTTTTACTAACACTTGAATTAAACTCAACTCCCTCAAATGGAGACCAGTTACATTTATATAAAATATTTTCTCTGCTAACTGTCCATGATTTTTCCAAATCTATCAACACTAAATCAGCATAATAACCTTCTTTAATAAAACCGCGATTTGAAATTTGAAAAAGAACAGCCGGATTGTGACACATTTTCGTAACAATTTTTTCTAAAGTGATCTTATTATTTAAATGATGTTCAATCATAGAAACTAAAGCATGTTGTACAAGAGGACCGCCTGAGGGACATTCTAAATAACTATTTGATTTTTCTTCAATTGTATGTGGGGCATGATCACTTGCTACAACGTCAATTCTATCGTTGTTTAAAGCTTTCCATAAAGCATGTCTATCTTGTTTTGTTTTAATTGCTGGATTCCATTTTATATGAGACTGTTTGTCTTTATAATCTTCATCAGAAAACCATAAATGATGAACACATACTTCAGATGTTATTTTTTTATCTTTTAGAGGAATATTATTCTCAAAAAGCAATGATTCACTATCTGTAGACAAATGAAAAACGTGTAGTCTTGCTCCAGTTTCTTTAGCTAATTTTATAATTCTTTTAGTTGATTTTAAGCAGGCCTCTTCAGATCTTATAATGGGATGTAACTCAAAAGGGATATTGGACCCGTATTTAGATTTATATTTATTGATATTCTCGTTTATAATATTCTCATCTTCACTATGAACAGAAATCAATAAATCTGTATTTAAAAAAATATTTTTTAAAACAGCTTCATCATCAACTAACATATTTCCTGTGGATGATCCTAAAAATAATTTTAAACCTGCTACTTTTTTAGAGTCAATATTTTTAATCTCCTCTATATTTTCGTTTGTTCCTCCAAACATAAAAGAATAATTCGCATAAGAATTTCTTTCAGCTATTTTAAATTTATTATTTAATTCTAATAAGGTTGTTGTTTGAGGAATTGTATTAGGCATTTCTATAAAAGACGTTATCCCTCCAGCAATAGCAGCTTTTGATTCTGAGTTTATTGTTGCTTTATGTGTTAATCCAGGTTCTCTAAAGTGTACTTGATCATCTATTACGCCTGGAATTAAAATTTTCCCTTTTGCATTTATAACCTTACAATCATGATCTGCTTTTATGTTTTTACAAATTTTAAAAATTATATCATTTTTAATTAAAAGATCAGATTCGAAAATCTTTCCTTCATTAATAATTTTAGCATTTTTAATTAAAACTTTAGACATGATTATTTATTAATATTATAAAAAAAACTATAAAATTTCATTTTTATTAACCCAAAAACTGCTTCATAAATTATATCTCCATTCATTTTAGATTCTCCACGTTCTCTGTCTTTGAAAATTATAGGTATTTCTAAAATCTTAAATCCATTTTTAAATGCCTTGAATTTTAATTCAATTTGAAAAGCGTAACCATTAAAAAGTAACGTTTTTAAATTAATTGTTCTTAAAACTACATTTTTATATCCTACAAATCCAGATGTAGCATCTTTTACTGGAAGGCCAGTTACAACTCTTGAATATATTGATGCAAAGTATGAAAGAATTATCCTGCTTAAGGGCCAATTAACAACATTTATACCATTAACATATCTAGATCCAACTACTACGTCACAGTTTGGCATTTGAAGTACTTGAAGCATCCTGGTTAAATCATTTGGATCATGAGATAAATCCGCATCCATCTCAAAAATAAAATTGTAATTTTTTTCTAATCCCCATAAAAAACCTTCAGTGTATGCCTTTCCTAGACCTTCTTTTGAATTTCTAGAAAGAAGAAACACCCTGTCTTTGAATTTATTTATATAATCATGCACTACATTACTCGTTCCATCGGGAGAATTATCATCAACAACCAAAATATCAAAAGAATTAGAAAGAGACAAAACATGATCTAAAACTATTGAAATATTATCCAGCTCATTATAGGTCGGAATAATTACAAGTGCTTTAGACATTTAAATTTTTTTTACAAAAATACTGATTTAAGTTCTAAAAATAATTATGAAATTAATCGAATAAAATAATAGTAATTTTGAAATATGAATGAAGTCATTTTAAAAACAGTTTTTGCAGAAGATTGGATTAAATTTCTATTAATAGTATGTGCATTATTAATTATTATGGCAAGGCATGCAAGTGGAGAAAAATTTCAATATTTAATAAAATTATGGAACATTCACAGATATTTTATTTACAAATCTGGACACACAATTAATATATTTAGTTTTGGTAATGGGTGGTTTTTTTTACTGAGAGTTATTTTATTTTCAGTTTTTATAGCGTTGTATATAGTGCCTAATAGTAAGTTTCAACAAACAATTAATCTAGATTATTTTATTGTTATTTCTTTTCTAATGACAAGTTATATTGTATTAAAATTTTTAATTGAAAAAGCATTATCTATAATACTAAATTACAGAACTATTTTTGAGGAAATCAATAGATTTAGAATTGGACTTAAAAACCTTATTTCTCTTCACTTTTACTTTTATTTTTTAATACTAATTTTTAATCCTATTTCAGCTTTTTCATTAATGATTACAAGCTTAGTTTTGTTCTCTTTATATCTATTCTTTTGTTCTTCTTTCCTATTAAAAAAATATTCACCAAGGAGCTTCAAGCATCTTGTGTATTTTATTTTGTATATTTGCGCGTTCGAAATAGCTCCAATACTAATACTAGTATTGTGCTTAAAAAACATTGGAAAACTATGAAAGTTAAATCTATTCTAATTTCACAACCAAGCCCTACAGTCGAAAACTCTCCTTATATTCAATTAAAAAAAAAAAGAAAGGTAAAAATTGACTTTGTTCCTTTTATTCATGTAGAGGGAATGACTGCAAGAGAAGTTAGACATCAAAAAATTGACTTATCTAAATTTTCAGCAATAATCTTGACAAGTAGGAATGCTGTTGATCATTTTTTTAGAATTGCCGAAGAAATGCGGTTTCCAATTCCAAATGCATTAAAATATTTTTGTTTATCTGAAGCTGTGGCTTTTTATTTACAGAAATACGTTGTTTATAGAAAAAGAAAAATATATGTTGGCGGAAGAACTTTTGAAGATTTATCAACTCAAATTGAAAAATACCCAGAAGAAAGCTATTTAATTCCAAGTGCAGATGTCCTTTCTCCTTCAATACCAAAAAAACTAGATGAACTCGGTGTAAAATGGGTACAAGGAACTTTTTATAAAACAGTGATTAGTGACTTAACTAAACTTGAAAATGTGTATTATGATATTTTAGTATTTTTTAGTCCATCTGGAATAGAATCTTTGTTTTCAAATTTTCCAGAATTTAAGCAAAATGATACTAGAATTGCAGTTTACGGAAACACAACAGTAAAAGCTGCTAAAAAAGCGGGATTAAGAGTGGATATATCTGTTCCATCTCCAAAAGTTCCATCAATGTCTAAAGCTTTAGATATTTATATTGAAACAGCTAATAAGAAATAGTTAATCATTAAATTTGCTTTTAAAATTTTTAACAAAATAATCAAATTCCTTCTGAGTTTTGACATTTTTATAGAATTCATCTTTAAACAATTGAAGATATATCTCTATTTGTTTAGGTCTTAAATATCCTCTAATTGGAGTAATTAAATTCATTTCTTTATCAAAAAACAATGTAGTAGGATAGGCACTTACACCCAAGAATTGTGTAAACTGATGTGAGGAATTTCTTCTTTGAGATTTACTTTCATCATAACCTACATTACTAAATTCTCTTCCCCTAAAATTCACTATCTCATTTCCTTCTCCATTAAACTTAACCGCATAATAATGTTCATTTATAAAACGTGCAATTTCTTTGTTTTGAAAAGTATTTTTGTCCATTAATTTACAAGGACCGCACCAGTTGGTGTAAACATCTATTAAAATATTTTTTGGATCATTTTTTTGAGATTCAATTGCTTTTCCTAAACTCATCCAGTTTATTGTCTGAGAATAGTTGAATAAAAAACATAAAAGAAAAGCAGTTCTTAAAATGTAATTAATAAATGTGTTCATTATAAAAATTATTCTGCATCATGCACCATCCTTTTAAGTGGTTTGATTATTAGAATTACTAATACTCCAAAAATCGTGCAAAAAATAGTAATTCCAGTAAACGTCCAAAAATCTCCAGCTTCTGAAGCATTTTCACCAATTAGTCCAGCAACTTTATTTCCAAGACCAGTTGCAGCAAAATATGACCCCATCATAAAAGCTCCCCATCGAGCTGGAGCTAATTTTGTTACAAATGAAAGCGCTACAGGCGAAGCGCATAATTCACCAATAGTATGAAAAAGATAAGCTAGCACCAGCCAGTACATTGCAGATTTTTGAGTAATCTCACCTGCTGCATCATATGATACTTCTTTAGCTGCTAAAGACATAAATGAGAAGCCTAATCCCATTATAATTACTCCAACTGCCATTTTAAATATCGAAGAGTGTTCATAGCCCTTCTTTTTCCACCAAATCCAAAAAGAACCAATCATAGTGGCAAAAATTAAAATATAAGTAGCATTTACAGACTGAAACCAACTTGCAGGAACCATAAAGTTTCCTAAAGCTAAATCCGTCTTTTGAGAAGCATATAAATTCATTAATCCACCAGCTTGTTCAAAGGCGCCCCAAAAAACTATAACAATTAAAAAAGCCAAATAGGTTACTAAAATTCTATCTTTTTCAATTTTATTTCCATCATTATAAACTACAATTGCAAATCCAACTGCAAAAGAAATACCAATTAGTAGCAGGCCATAACTCCAATCTCCACTAAGTCCTATATATAAACCCAAAAGTGCAGTAACAGAAAAGCCGATCAGAGAGTTTGAGTTTTTAAAAATTTGTAAAAATAAATTTTCTGATTTTTCTGATGAAGAATCTAATTCAATAAGGTTACCAACATGACTTAAATACTTTTGCCCTTTCCAGTAAACAAATTGACCTATCGCCATCCCAATACCAGCTAAACCAAAGCCATAATGCCAGTTATATACCTCACCAATATAACCAACCACAATAGCAGAAACGGCAGCACCAACATTAATTCCCATATAAAAAATATAAAAACCCATATCTCTTTTGTCAATGTCACTTTTACCATAAAGTCCACCAACCATAGTTGAAATATTTCCTTTTAGGCAACCTACTCCTAAGACAATAAAAGTTAATCCAGTATAAAAAGCCCATAATGCCTCAACTGCTAAAATTCCATGACCAAAACAAAGTAAAAGACCTCCGACCATAACTGATTTTCTTTGCCCTAGAAATCTATCTGCTAAAATTCCGCCAGGAATTGTTGCTAAATAAACAAACATTGTATACCAACCGTACAATGCGATAGCATCACCATCTGCCCAGCCCATGCCTGGGTTGTCGCCTGATGTTTCAGACACTAAATACAAAACAAGAATTGCTCTCATTCCATAGTAGCTAAATCGCTCCCACAACTCAGTAAAGAATAACACAAATAGTCCTACAGGGTGTCCAAAAAGGGTTTTTTGTTGAAGTTCAGCGTGATTGTTCATATTTTATTTATTAGAATTTAATTATTTTTTTACCATGATAATATTTTCCTTTTATATGAGAGTGTAACTTATCAAAATTTTCATAAGTAATGCCTCCAGCAGAAATAATTTCAAAACTATCAGGAACTAAATCTAACATTTTTTTTAGAGTTTTTACAGAATCTTTTGCAAAACGCTGACCTCCAGATGTTAAAACTCCATTTATATTTCTGTTTTTAATTAATAATAAAAGAGAATCGATTACTGATTTTGTATAATCAATTGATTTATGAATAACAACGTTTAAAGGTTTAGCGATTTTTGAAAGTTTGTTTATTTGGGTCATATTAAAATTTGAATTTTCATCTAAGCATCCAAAAACTACACCATCTAAACCTAAACTTTTACAAAAATTAATGTCTTCAATCATCGTGTTTATTTCTTCTTCAGAGTAGATAAAAGAAGAGTGTTTTGGCCTTATCATGACTCTAACAGGTATTTTTAAAGTATAAAAAGATTCTTTAATTAATTCTCTTGAGGGGGTCAATCCATCTAAATCTAATCTTCCACATAGCTCAATTCTGTTGGCTCCATTTTTTTCTGCACTGACAGCATCTTCTAATGAATCAACACATACTTCTTTAATAATTTGCATTTAGGGAATATAACTAAAAATGGTATCTTTTGAAGGTTTCGATAGCTGCATAATCTGGCATTCCTATATCTCTAAATTTTTTTGCAATCGCAAGATTTCTATCTTCTGTCCTAACCCAAAATTCTCTATTATCATTCCCCTGAAACATGACATTATCTTTTTGTGTTTGATGATAAAAAATAGCTTTTCTTTTTCTTAATACTTGATTAGGACTCATTGGAACTGACATGTCAATTTCATGAACTTCCCATTCATGCCATGCGCCTCTATATAACCAAACCCAGCAATCTTTCATGAACTTTTCACTTTTTAAATTTTGTAATACATCGAAAAAAATGTCTAGACAAACCTTATGCGTTCCATGCGGGTCAGCTAAATCTCCAGCAACATAAATTTGATGAGGTTTTATTTCTGAAATGATATTACTCATTATTTCCTTATCACTTGCTGATGGTATAGATTTCTTAACAGAACCTGTTTCATAAAAAGGAAGTTTTAAAAAATGCACATTAGAATCAGGAATACCAACAAATCTAGTAGCCCCAAGGGATTCCTTTTCTCTAATTAGGCCTGCTATCTTTCTAATTTTTTTGTTATTTAAAATTTCATTATTAAATTTTAATATGCTTGTTAATTCTTTATCTTTTTTATTTGAAAAACTTTCATAAACTTCAACATATTTAAGTACGTCAGAATTAGATACCGCAATATTACCAGAAGTTTGATACGCTACATGAACTTCGTGGCCTTGAGAGACTAACCTGTCAAAAGTACCTCCCATAGAAATCACATCATCGTCTGGGTGAGGACTAAAAATAAGCACTCTCTTCTTAGACGGATTAGATCTTTCTGGCCTATAAGTGTCCTCAAAATTGGGCTTTCCACCTGGCCAACCAGTTATAGTTCTTTGAAGTTTATTAAATATTTCTAGATTTATTTCATAGGTAGTTTGATGCAATAATAATTCAGATAAATTATTTTCGTTATAATCAGATTCTGTTAATTTTAATATTGACTTCTTAGTTATATCACATAGCCAAATTACTGCTTTTGCTTTAAGCTCATTATTCCAATTGCATGATCCTACCTTCCAAGGAGATTTAATTCTAGTTAACTCAGATGAAGATGAATTATCTAATACAAAAGTTACATTACTATGCTTTTGTAAAAAACTAGCGGGGATGTTTGAATCAACTTCATTTTCGATAGCTTTTTTAATAACAGAGGATTTATTTTGTCCCCATGCAAGTAAAACTATTCTTTTAGATTTTCTAATAGTTTTAATTCCCATGGTAATAGCAGTTGTTGGGACATTCTCAATGCCATAAAAAGATTTTCTTGCATCATTTCTAGTTATATAATTAAGATGAACTCTTCTAGTTAATGAATCGTAATTTGACCCTGGTTCATTAAACCCAATATGACCTGTTCTTCCAATACCTAAAAGTTGAAAATCAATCCCACCTAAATCTGAAATTTTCTGATCATATTTCTGGCAATGATCATTAACTTCATCGTTAAGTAAGTCTCCTTTTGGAATAAAAATATTTTCAGATTTTATATCGACATGCGAAAATAAATGAACACTCATAAAGTGATGATAACTTTGAATATTATCATTTTTCATAGGAAAATATTCATCCAAATTAAATGATATTACATTTGAAAAACTAAGCCCATCTTCTTTATGCATTCTGACAAGCTCGTTATATACAGAAATAGGCGAAGACCCTGTTGCTAGACCTAACACACAGTTTTGGTTTTTTTTTTGTTTTTTCTTAATTAATGTAGCTATCTCATTAGCAACAATTTTAGAAGCATTGTTTGAATCATCAAAAATAATACTGTGAATTTTTTCAAACCTTGTTTGCTCTAGTGTTCCAGGAGATTTATAATTAATTATCATTTTATATTTTTTAATTTATTCCAATTATATTTTAGTCCGAAAGCAAAAACAAATCCAATAGTCAAAAAAGTGATACCATTATTAATGTCGCCATAAATAAAATATCCAGTTGAGAACAATATGGAATAGATAGCTAAACATCCGCATATCATGCATAAAATACCAAGAGGAACTGACCAAGTTTTATCATCATTCTCCTTATTAAAGAAAATATTTTTATTTGCAGCTTCTATTTTAATTTTCTTCCAGCCTGGGCCTCCTGGATTAGTTTTTTTGCAAAAATCAATTAATGTTTCTGTTAAATCTGGTTTAGTTAAAAAAGTTACTATTAACCAAATTAAAGTTGTGAATAAAACAACCACTGGAAATTTATAGTAAGATGGAAACATCCCTGAGTCTGAAAACAAAGTATCTCCTAATGAAGAAAAGTTTAAAATAATCGATACAAATCCTGAAACAAACATTGCTGAAATTTCACTCCAAGCATTTATTCTCCACCAAAACCATCTTAAAATAAAAATTAGTCCAGTTCCAGCTCCAAACATCAGAATAACATCAAATAATTGAAGAGCATTAGTTAAAAATAACGCAAAAACAGCACTGATAACAAATAGAGTTACCGTAGAAATTCTTCCAACATTAACTAATTGTTTTTCAGTAGCATTCTTGTTTATTTGTTGCTTATAAAAGTCATTTACAATATATGAAGATCCCCAATTAAGGTGAGTTGATATAGTTGACATATAGGCTGCTACAAGTGAGGCAACTACCAATCCTAATAGTCCAGAGGGAAGCATAGTTAACATTGCAGGATATGCAAGATCGTGTCCTAACTTATCGTCAGATATTCCAGGAAAAGCATTTTGAATACTTGCCAAATCAGGAAAAATAACAAGCGAAGCTAACGCAACAATAATCCAAGGCCAAGGCCTTAGTGCATAATGCATAACATTAAAGAAAAAGGTAGCTCCTATTGCATGATTTTCATCTTTAGCGGCAAGCATTCTTTGAGCGATATAACCACCACCACCTGGTTCAGCTCCAGGATACCAAGAGCTCCACCATTGCACCGCAAGTGGTACAATAAGCAGCGGAATATAAACATCAGGATCATCAAAATTCGGGATAATAGAAAGTTTATCAGCAACATTTTCATTTGAAATTAAATTTGCCATTCCACCAATTTCAGGCAAATTTACCAAGTAATATGCTGCACCAATTGATCCAGCCATTGCAACGAAAAATAAAATAAAATCTGTATAAACAACACCTCTAAAGCCACCAACTGTACTAAAAACTACCGTAATTGAACCTGCATAAAGAATAGTTTCCATTGGAGT
>Ga0308019_10000552_pt1 | contig 23405 bp, 16 predicted proteins | sample Neamet284_FD_203135 | JGI IMG/M metagenome (GOLD analysis project Ga0308019, IMG submission 203135) | Marine microbial communities from water near the shore, Antarctic Ocean - #284 | ecosystem: Environmental > Aquatic > Marine > Unclassified | place: Southern Ocean | collected 2014-10-01 | reverse complement strand
TATCAGAGAGTTCAACAATCATGGGAAACTCCTCGACACAAGGCGCACACCATGTAGCCCAAAAATTGATTAGAACAGCTTCTTTCCCTTTATGAATAGCTACTTGTTTATAGAGGTTTTCAGCCGTGGCTATTTTTAATTTTATATCCGATTGACTACAACCAAACAGAGAAATCAATAATATGAGTAATATTTTTTTCACTTATTCTTTCATGAAGACGCATAGCATAGCGTCTCCACATTATTTTTGCAGTAAAGATACATCATGCCGTGTCTCTATTTTTTTAATTTCCGAGAATAAAAATCGCATTGCCAAATAACATTTTACCATTATACCAAAATGCCCTAAATAATGGATTATTGGATAGATATACAACTTCACCCCTACCTATTTCCTCAACTCCAAAAACCATCGATTCACGAAAATTTTCCTGCGCTTTATAACCTACAAATCCGCTCACAATCGCGGTGGAATCTTGGATTGTTCCTACATTCCATCCTTTGGGTAAATAGGCATAACGGCGATTTCGTAGCTTCAAAGAAAAATACGAATCGTCATATCCAAATGCTAAAGGATGGGAATTATCCATTTTTACTTTTACAATTGAACCATAAGCATTTTGACTCAATCCGGACCGTTGACGATCTTTATAAGGCTTTAATCTTTCAGTTAAGTTTCGTTCTTTATCCTTGTCTTCGGACGCTTTCTTTTCTTCATCCGTAGCAAATTTTTTAAGGCCAAACCCTTTTTGATCTACAAATTTATCCATAGCAGAATCCATTATAATCAGTCGACCACCGGAGCGTACCCAATGGCGTAATTCATTCAAAAATTCTTTATTCAAATAAGAATGACTTCCTCCGGGGAGTATGAGTACATCAAAGTCATGTTTGGGAATGCGTGTAAAATAATCACTTCCCAAGACTGTAACCGGAAATTCGATTTGTCGTTCAAAAAAGTGCCATACTTCGCCAAAGGAATAACTGCCTACACCATCTCCCGAAATTAATCCAACTTTGGGCCGCTTCACCACCCGCATAGAAGATGATCCGAAGTCCTTCCCCTTACTGACTAAACCGGTGGAAGCTGCTTTGAGCGATCGACCAAACTTTTGGGCACTATTTCGCACAATTTCATCAAAGGAATGACCATGTCTTTCATTCCCTTTTCGAGTGATGACCAATGTGCCGCGTCCATATTTGACTCCACCCATTTCAAATGGTTCATATGAGACACGTACCACAATATTATTCTTGAAAAGATATGCCAAGAATTTAAGATCATGAATACCCTTCCACGGAAGAATATATGCGTAGGGTGATCCTGAAATTTCTTTTAATTTCGATGTAAAATGTCGAGCTGTGGAAGATTTAACATCTCCTTTTATGGCAAAGGCGTCCAATCCATAAACATAAGGCAAAGACCAAGCCGTAAGGTCATATGTCAGCGTATCTACCAATGCAGTTCGAGGTTCAAATAAAACTTGAACAAGGACCGATTTTGGCTGTTTAGCAGATACAACTAAATCACCCTTATTTAATCTCACTTGTTCCTTTTTCCCTATCTTATAATTAAATCCTTTGACTGATTTTCCGGCACTAGCCACGCGATGTTCAATGCCATTTTTATCGAGCCATTCTTTCAGATCGTTCACTTTATCAATATTATTTGATTTTGGAATTATATAATGGTTGTATTCACCTTGAGGCTTTTTCTTTCCTTCAACAAAAAACTTCGTGAATTCAGCCACGATGCGATCCACATTTTGAGACGCCACTTCAACTGTAGATAATCCCGTGGTATGGTGATGGGTCAAACGATCTTTCAAAGTAAGCGTATCCCCATCTTCTGTTTCCACCGCAAGTCCACCTCGGCTGTGACCCGCCTGTTCGTAAGTCATCCCAATAGCACCATTATAAGTGGGATAAGTATCCCCATAACTGGGATACAAAAGATCGAATATCTCTTTGGTGAAATAGAGCCAGTTATTCTCATCAAAATATTTGGCATGATTTTTTCCAATCATGGTCTGGAGTTCTCGCTGCCAATCGGTGATATATTCGTGGAATGGTTCCGCTGCTGGCGCAAAATAATAGGGGTTATTCACACCCTGCTCGTGGAAATCTACATGGACATGGGGCATCCATTTGTTATAGAGCGCAATTCGCGATTCAGATTCTATTTGAGTCTGCCAAGCCCAATCTCGATTTAAATCAAAATAATAATGGTTTGTGCGTCCGCCAGGCCAAGGCTCCATATGTTCTCGAGACAATGGATCCTTATCGGGCCAGCGATTGCCTGTCATGCGAAACCAATCCGCATATCGATCACGACCATCGGGGTTAATGCAAGGATCTAAAATGACAATGGTATTCTCAAGCCATTTTTGTATGGATTTATTTTTTCTATCTGCCAAAGCATGGAGTGTTTTCATGGCCGCTTCAGTTGAGCTTGCCTCATTACCATGGACGTTATAACTAAGCCAGACAATACCCACTTTTTTTCCACTGGCCTTCCCTTTAATAAGACCAGCCCGTTTTAGGTTATCCATACGCAAATCATCCAGCATTGTCATATTTTCATCACTAGAAATAACTGCCACCATAAGTGGACGTTGTTCATAGGTTTTGCCATAGGGAATAATTTTTACATTCGAGGCCACATCAGCCACATGCTCATAATATGAAACAACACGATGGTGATAGGTAAAATAATCCCCAAGTTCATAACCAAGGAATTCAGCCGGTGATTTTAATCCTCCGGCGAAAAGGACGGAAACTGGTAATAGAATTTGAATTAAGGCATTACGCATGGACACTCCTTCTAAAAATGTGCGAAGAACTTATGACTGTAAATTCTATAGCCGAAAACAAAAATCCTCTTATGGAAAAGGGACTTGAAAAAACAAGTTAAACTAAAGTGTTTTCATTAGGTTTTTATTCAGGATAGACGAGGCTGTAAGTAGCCCGGAGAACAGTGCGCTAGTGACACCCACTGTTGTTACATCCTGCCCCGTGAGGTATAGATTCTTAATTTCTGTCTGTGGCTTTAGCCACTTTTGGTGAAACCGTTCCGATGTATGATCGAGACCATACATTTCTCCCGCAGGATAATGAGCCATATCTCTGACTGAAAGCGGTGTAGAAAGTTCATAGTAATCCATAGCACCTTCAGCTTGGGACACATGCTGATACACCACATTTAATATTTTTTGAGATATAGATTCTTTGAATGCTTCATAGGATTCACCCCGTTTTTTCCACGGTTTATTTACCCAATCTTTATAATCATCCCACCTACCAAACGTAATAGCCTCCATGGTAGCGCAATCCGAATGGTTTCTATCCCAGTCTGGGTCTTTTGCAGAGGGGAAAGAAACATAAACAACTGGAAATTCTTCATTTGAATCATTCATATATTTAGTCACATTTCCATCATGGTCATATCCGGGATAAATCCACAAGTTTGTTGTCCTTAGTCCCAACTCTTCTGCTGTTTTGTTCAACCCCATATAAAGACAAACATAACTTTCTGTCGGTTGAACTTTTTTCAATTTTGATTTGAATTGGCCAAACTGAGGTTGATTTCTTAAAAAGGTATTTACAGTATTTACTAATCCTGCACTGCTAATAATTTTATTTGCGAATAATTCATCTCCATTGCCAAGCCGAACACCGATCGCTTTTTTTCCCTTAACTAATAGTTCATCCACGCCGGCATTGACTGCAATTTTTCCACCGAGCGATTCAATTAGATCTGTGGCATATTCACCAATCATTCGAGAACCACCCACAGGATAATTCCCACCATCCAGATAATGGCGTGCCACCATTGCATGCATGGCAAAGCTGCTACGTTCCGGTGGCAGACCGTGGTCTCCCCATTGCCCCGCTAATACACCTATTAATTTTTCATTGTTGGTAAATTGTTGCAATACTTCTTTGGTAGACTTATCAGCATGTTTAAAAAATTGTTTTGTCATAGAATTACGCAGAAATGGAGCTAACCATTTTGGCAATACTTTACTAGCAAAATAGCCACGCCCGCTTTTCACCTGTTCATGAAGCAAGTTTACATAGGCACGAAGGGCTTTTTCCTCACCTGGAAATTGCGTAGACAATGTTTCAATAAATTTTTCTTGAGGCGCAATAAAATCATAGGATTTATCCGGAAAAACAATGCGATCATAATTATCGTCCATTTTTGCCCATTTTAGTTTACCATCTGTCACACGATCAAATAATCGTCGTGAATAAGATTTCTTATTATGCACTTCACCGATATAATGGATGCCCACATCCCATTCATATTTCTTTCGTTTAAAGGTATGGGTGAATCCACCTACTTTAAAATGCTTTTCCAGAACAAGAACTTTTTTACCATGTTGCGCCAATAATACGGCCGTGGTTAGACCACTCATTCCTGATCCAATTATAATTGCATCATATTTTTCATTACAAATTTCGGAGCTATATCCTTTCCATTTTTTCATATCAGTTTTCAATCTCCTAATTGTGGAAATTGAAATTTTTCTAAATTTGACGGTGAATGGGCATCAACCATAATGGCTGCTATTTTTTCCACAATTTCCAAATTGGATTCGGCCACATTATTTTGTTCCTGAATATCCAATTCCAAATCATAAAGTTCGATCGCCATATTTCCTTTAAATATTTCCCGACGAATCGCTTTCCACTTACCCATTCGAACAGCCTGTTGGCCTTTATAAGCAGGAAACTCCCAATAGAGGTACTTATGAGTGGATTGTTCTTGTTTACCCATTAAAGTGGGTAAAAGACTTATACCATCAACATTCTCCAATTTGGATAGTCCTGCGACTTCACTAAATGTTGGCATCATATCCTGAAAGGCTGATATGTGATTTGATTTACTACCGTATTTTATTTTACCGGGCCAACTGGCAATCATGGGGACGCGAATACCTCCTTCATGAACAAATCCTTTTCCCCAACCATATTCTGTTTTAAATGGTTTCGCACTACTGAAGAATGGTGTATCGGCACCACCGGTGTAAGTAGGTCCATTATCGCTTGTGAAAATAATGAGCGTATTTTTGTATTGACCGATTTCAACCAATTTATTCACAAGATCACCCACCTGTTCATCCAAGGTTGAAATCATTGCCGCATAGGTTGCTCGCGGCGTTTGATTTGGAAAATAAGATTTACCTGTGTAAGGTTCTTCTTTTCCCAGTTTTTCACGATAATAATTCACCCATTTTTTTTGCGCTTGAAGCGGTAAATGGGGCAAAGGGGAAGCATAATATAAAAAGAATGGATTATCCTTATTCTCCTCCATGAACTGTAATGCTTCGTTATGCATGAATTCAGGTGCATAATCATTCAAATTAAAATCCGCATAACTGGCAGGGTCGTTGGGATCTGCCCCATCGGCAATATTCGAGTGAGGCGCTACATTGTTATTATCCAATATATGACGCTCTTCGTTTCGCCATAAATGCATGGGATAAAGCGTATGGGCTTGACGTTGACAATTGTATCCATAGAAGAAATCGAAACCTTGTTTATTGGGAAGGCCTTCTGTCGTGGGTGCCCCCAACCCCCACTTGCCAACCATCCCTGTTTTATAACCAGCGGACTTCAAAACTTCTGCGATGGTGACAGTACTATCTGGGAGAGGACGTTGCCCCTCCAAATATGGATTATCAAACATGGCTTGGTAATTCCAAGTATCGCCCCGTTCTTTCCATTCATCATTCCCGCGGATGGGAGTATGTCCCGTATGCTGTCCGGTCATAAATACCGATCTTGAGGGGGCGCAAACGGGCGAACCAGAATAATGATCCGTAAAAATCATTCCGTTTTTTGCCAAAGCATCAATGTTGGGTGTTTCGATGATATCTTGTCCATAAACACCCAATTCACCATAGCCCAAATCATCAGCTAAAATATAAATAATGTTTGGACGGTTTACTGCTCTATCACATGAGTAAAAAAATAATGGAACTATTAATATTATTAGATATTTCACATTTAACTTCAGGTGTTTCATTGCTACCTATACTAATAAAACGTTTCTACCGGGCATTTTCTATTCTGGCGTTTTGCCATCCTTATTAGACGCTTTAATGTACTCTTCCAAACAAAGAGGTCTTTATACAATTTTTTTACTTTATCCGGATGCTTATTAGCCAAACCCCTTTTCTCATACTTAAACAGAGTAGTTCTATTTTAAGGAATAAAACTTATAAGATTTAACCGGTGTGTTTTGCTTTGCGATGGACTGACAAACGTTTGTTGGCATCTAACTCCATTTTACGCAAACGAATAGATTCTGGTGTTACCTCCACTAATTCATCCTCAGCAATAAATTCAATGGATTGATCCAATGAAAACTGCTTTGGCGGTCGGAGGACTACTGTGGTATCCGAAGATGCTGCACGCATGTTTGTTAATTTTTTTTCGCGAGTAATATTGACAGAAATATCTTCGGTACGATTCCGTTCACCAATCACCATTCCATCGTAGACTTCAGTCCCCACTTTTACAAAAAGCTCACCGCGATCTACCATTCCAAAACAAGCGTATGTGGTCACCCTTCCTTGACGGTCCGCAATAATCGCACCAGTTACTCGTTGAGGAATGGGTCCAAACCAAGGAGCAAATCCATCAAATAGTTTATTCATGATTCCGGCCCCCTGAGTGTCAGTCAAAAATTGACTGCGAAAACCAATTAACCCACGGGACGGAATGGCAAATTCCATCGAAACACGACCATAACCATGATTGACTAAATTCGTCATGCGCCCTTTTCGAATGGACAGTTTTTCTGTAATAACACCCACTTTATCTTCAGGAATATCGAGAAAAACTTTTTCCATCGGTTCCATCGTTTTACCATCTTCTTCATGTGTAATGACACGAGGTTTAGATACCATAAATTCAAACCCTTCACGGCGCATTGTTTCAATCAAAATGGCCATCTGGAGTTCACCGCGACCACGGACTTCAAACACATCTGTCCGATCCGTTTTATAGACTTGAAGGGAAACATTGCCAAGTATCTCTTTATCCAATCGTTCACTAATATTTCGGGAGGTTATATACTTTCCTTCCTTACCTGCAAAAGGGCTGTTATTTACATAGAACAACATGGAAACCGTTGGTTCATCAATAATAATCCGAGGTAATGGCTCAGGGTTTTCATTAGCAGAAATAGTGTCTCCAATAGTCACACCATCAATTCCGGCCACGGCAATAATATCACCCGCTTCTAATTTATCCACTTGAAGTTTTTGAAGTCCTTTAAAAGTGTAAAGTGCCGAAAATTTTTCGTTATGTCGAATACCACCGGCACCACAAAGGGCATAGGATTGATTCATTGATAATGTCCCATTGTTTAATCTTCCAATCGCAACCTGTCCGACATAAGGATCATAATCTAAATTGGTAACGAGAAACTGGGGCGTGTGTTTATCATCCGCCTCTGGGCCTTTAATGTTTTCTAAAATAGCATTAAACAATGGTGTTAAATCATTTGAATCATCTCCCATCTCAGAATGGGCAATACCATCTTTTGCAATTGTATATAATATGGGAAACTCAATTTGCTCTTCGGTAGCATCCAAATCAATAAAGAGATCATAAACTTCGTTCAACACTTCCTCAATCCGTGCATCAGGTCTATCAATTTTGTTTATCACAAGAATTACAGGAAGATTTTTTTCTAATGTCTTTTTAAGAACAAATCGCGTTTGAGGCAACGGTCCTTCACTCGCGTCAACAAGGAGAAGCGCGCCGTCAACAAGATTGAGGCTTCGTTCTACTTCGCCACCAAAGTCGGCATGACCAGGGGTATCCATAATATTAATTTTCACACCTTCATAGTGAATAGCCGTATTTTTTGCAGTGATAGTGATACCACGCTCTTTTTCTAAATCCATGGAATCCATGACACGATCTTCCACTTCTTGGTGGGCTTTAAAGGTGCCGGATTGATGTAACATCCCGTCAACCAATGTTGTTTTACCATGGTCAACGTGGGCGATAATTGCTATATTGCGGAAATTATTTTTTCTCATTTGTAAGTGTACTTTTTAATATCTTAACCCCTTCTTTATTTTTCCTTTTTTATCAAGGAAACCCAACAGGGTAAGTAAATAACGATTTATGCTCGGAATAAATGGGCCGAAATCAGCCGGGAAATTTCGGTGTTATATATGAAAAAAAGAATCTAAAAAGTCGAAATTGTGAAACTATTTTTCACATTATGATCCAGAGTTAGTGCCTTTACCTCTTTAGCCACTACTTTCTTTACTTTTTTTTGTTTTTTTTGACTTTAAAGATTTTATATTTTTTAATTGAACGCTTATCAGATTAAAAAAACATTAATAATACTTTTATCGAAAGAATGACATTCTTTAATTATTTAAAAAGGTAACTTACTTTTAAGAAGTAGCCGTCAGACTGTCTTTCAACTGATTGAAATCGAAATCTACTTGGTTCTTTCATTGCTGAACCATAGCCTAAAAATAATAATGTTCCCGGAGTTGGTCGATAAGAAAAAAGAAAATCAGCCTGAATACTATTACTTTCAATAGGAACCGACAAATTAAACTCTTCATCTTTATTCTTAAAATAAACAGGCCGTTCTGTGCGAGAATTATCCCTTAATGAATCTCTAAATCTTGAAGAATACTGAACAACACCTCGTAAAAATATCGATGGAGATATTTGATATTCGACTTTAAGCCTAGGAGTACGGCTTTCCGAAACTAAAGATTTATCTAAAGGTCTATAGTTTTGTTGTTGATTATATCTTAAAGACATTCGAATTTGATCTGTTGGATTCCATTTGATTTTAGACTCAAGAATATATATATCTCCAGGTGCCCATTCATCATAATTAGGGTCTCGACCAAATCCATATTTAAAACTAGCTGAAAAACTTTCTAATTGAGGAGTCGTTAGTTCAAATATTGCACCAACGTTATATAATTCATCTGTACCTGTATAAGGTAAAAATTCATTATTTCTCTTTATATAATAGTTTGTATAAAACTTTTCTGGGTATCCAAAATATTCTATCCATGTAAAATTTGTAAATTTCCAGCCACCTTTAAATTGCATGGAAAAAGAAGGATACATTCTTCTATCATCAGGCTTGTCCTTTAAAAGAAACCCTTGGTAATTCCAATTGCCAACTAATTTATAGGATAATGATAATTGTTCTAAAAATGCGCCTTCTTTACCATAGAAACGTCTAGTTGGACCTGCTGAAACCGTAACATAATCTCCACGTTCTATAAATCCTACTGCTGGATTAAAATCACCGTGATAAGCCGTGCTTGAAAATGAACTTGACCATTTTCGACCAGAAGCATTTGCTGCAATATTCCACATAGGTGCTATCTCACCATTTTCAGTATTATTATTTGTTACACTAAAGCCACTTTGTGCTCGAAATGAATATTTATCCTTAGCAATAAACTTTCCATCTAAAGCTAGTACTCGATTTGTCCAATCATTATGAATATGATCAGTATAAACTAGTCCAATATGATTTTGATTAGAAATATCTCTTTTTAAACGAAGCACGTTAACATAAGCTGCATCAAGGTTTGCAAGTGAAGAACCAGTATTATCAGCTGCTGATATAAACCCTATAGTAGTATTACCAATCTTACCTGCAATTTTAGCCGCTGCCACAGGATTTGCAATTTTGCGTGTATAAATCAATCTAGTGGGTGTTCTAAATAATTCTATACCATCAAGAAAAAACGACCGCTTTTCAGGAAAATACAAAGATCTTCTTGGGTCATAATTAATTTGTGCTACATCAGCTTCAATTTGAGAAAAATCAGGATTAACCGTACCATTTAATATGACATTTGAAGATAAACCATAACGCATATTTACGCCCAATAGATCATTTGATGCCACTTTGTACTTTTCCGGTGAGGGTCCTCTTTGAAAAGAAGTTCGAAGTTCAGGGTTGATTTCAAAAATCTTTTCACGCTCAATACCTGTTATATTAGTAAGCTTTCCACTTTGAGCAAGAAATGAAGCAACATCTAAGTTTACATTAAATAAAGTGGATTGGTATCCAGAATGCTGAACATATCTTAAAACATTAAATCCCCAGTTTTGAATTTTTGATTTTTTATATCTAAAACTTTTAAAAGGTATTTCAATCTCAACAGTAAATCCTTCATCTGTCAATCTTCCGCGAGAAGTAAACACATAGTCAGGGTTATGATCAAAATTGAATGTTAAAGTAGAGTTTCTACTTGATGTTGTTTTATCGGTAATAGTTCCATCACCTTGCTGACCAAGTGGATTTACGGCAAAAGCAAAAGCAGATCTTTGATCATCATAAGTATCTAGAAATAATAAAATATAATCATCATTCTCTAAGTTGTCTCTATCTGCTAATGTGGAACGTACTTCACCATGCACTTCATAGGCTTTAATTGCTATATAAAGTGATTTTGTACTGTACCATATATGGATATCTGTATTGTCATCAGCAGGGCGACCATCAACAGGTAAATAACTTGTAAAATTTGATAATAAAAGCGAATTAGACCAAACCTCTTCATCTATTATACCATCTATTTCAATATCACTCCCATCTAAAAGTGGTAGATTATATTCAGTATTTTTATCAGAATATTGTCCTTGAGCAAACAACCAAAAAGGGAGAAAAAAAATTAAATAATCAATTTTAAACAAAAAATACCTCTAATTAATTAATGAAATATAAACTGGATTCAAGGAGTAAGTGCAATATTATATGATGTGAAAAAATGAAATCGATTAGAATATATCGACAACCATCAACCGAATCGCTATCAATGTAAGCGCACCTTTAAAAAGCAACCGGAATGTTGATTCCGGTAGTTTTCCCAACATCATTTTGCCAAATTTTGTGCCAAAATAAACAGCAATAAACAAAGGGAGAAGCAACGTCCCTTGATTCAAATAATTAACATCAAACATGAAAATAAAAATGGGCAGTTTTCCTAAATGTCCAAAAAATTGACAGGCCGCTTTGGTGGCAATCACATTTTCTTTTGTAATCTTTCTATTGATGAAAAAAGGTGCAATCAAGGGTCCTGCCGCTCCAATAAAGACAGTAGCCAATCCACTTAAGCCACCCATCCATAAAAACGCTTTATCAGAAACCGATTTTCCTTTTTTCCTTAAATAGAGGAACCAAATGATATAAATACCGATAAGTGGTTTAAGGAAATCGATCTTAAGCTCTGCCGCTGAAGAAACATTATAATATTGAATCAATGCAAAAACTAAACCGGCAGAAAGGAATAATCCTGGGATTAATCCTGCAATAAATTTTTTTAAAATATTTTTGTGGATATGGGAACGATACACTGTGACACGGGTACCATTGCTCACCAATTGAATCACGCCATGGAGGGCAACAACCAAATACCCTTCGGGAATGATAATAGCCATGATTCCGAGCAAAGTGACACCGCCACCCATGCCGATGATTGCCGAAAGCATGGAAGTTAGGAAGGCAGCGATTATGAGTATTATTGATTCGAACAAATCTTATTCGAGCAGTTCGTCCATATCACAATCCAAGGCCTTTGATATTTTTTTCAACAAGGCTGAGTCTTTCTTCGCATTCTAATCGCTTGTTCTCTAAAACTTAAACTATACATCAATAATAAATTAAGTATTACTTTTTTATCATAAAACCCAAATTAACAAATTTTGCATGTCTTATTAGATATGGTAACACTCAAAAAAAGTGATTCCATAATAGCAAAAATTAATCCACGGGAAATGTTTTCAGCCAATTGAATTGCCAATTCAATTCCAACTTCTTTTCGGAATCTTGTTTTAGTGCTTCACCCATAAATTCACGATAGTTTTCTTCAAAGACTCCCTTTGGTGCATTGTATTCCATTTCTATTCGATTTTCATCAATCATGGAGACTTTCGCAATGATACGATCCTTTGATTTAATGAAATAACAATCAAAATCATACGTGCCCTTTTTACTTCCGTTTTTGAATGAAGCAATAAACTTATTCTGTTCACCGTATTCATTCAGTATTTGGTAAAGACTTCCCTTTCTAATCACGATCCACCTAGCACGCTTTGGTATTTCTTTTCGCTGGATAACCTTTCCATCTTCATATAATGTACCAACTACATATTCTGTCCATACACCTTCGATGGGATTAAGAGTGGATTGATTCGTTAAAAAATATTTTCTATAATTCACCTCGGCTGGTGGAATAAAAGATGAATCTGGTTTAGCCAACTTAAGGCTAACGCAACCGGTAACAATTAATACTGTTAATCCATAGAATAGGAGTCGTTTTAAATTATTCATTAATAAAAGTAAAATGATTGATCAGACTTAAGCTTAATGGTGATTAGCTTTTTACCCTAGACTAAATTAATCTTGCCAACGATAAGTGCAGTGTTATTTTTTTACTGATTATTTTCCCAATGGATGTCCACTATGAGATTGCCCTTTGCAGTCCCCCAAGTTACGTGCCTATTTGTCCATGCTGTAGGCAATGTCGCCAATAATCGAATTGTTTGTACATTGAACATTTCAGCAACGCCTGTGTGTATCCCAAATTACCGTCTTCTACGACGGCGACCAGCCTCATTTCGATTACTTCTTGGTTTAGATCGCCCCCCTTTATTAGCCCCATGAGAACTAGAGCCTTTATCACCGCTTGGACTTCTTTTATCCCCTTCAAGTGTTAAAGGAATCCCTTCAAAATTCTTTCCCTTTATTCCTTCAATTAATTTTGATTCCCATTGCTTGTCAATCTCAAAAAATGAAAAAGTTTTCATCACTTCGATGTTACCAATTACGGCATCACCTGATTTTAAACATTCATTAATCAAACCAATGAGACGGCCAGGATTTGCTTTTTGTTGGAAGCCCACATTAACGTAAAAACCAGCAAAAGGTGTATTCCATCGTTCATCTCGACTCACCTTTTCTCGCCGACTTTTTTTCTCGCCTCTCTCCTTACCAGAAATATTGATATCTCTTGAATTTTTATAGTAGGACAAATAGCGATTAAACTCAGTAGAAACAAAATGTTTAATCAACTCTTCTCGCTCTAAGTATTCCAATTTTTTATAAATATCGGGGAGGAACTGTCCAATCAGTTTTTCATCAACTTCAACATTTTCCACTTTATCAATTAGAGTATAAAGGCGCTTTTTGCAAATATCCAACCCACTAGGAACCGTTTCCCGTTTGAATGAAATACTGGATTTTTTCTCAATCTCACGGATCTTACGCATTTCTCGCGTGTGAACGATTACAATTGAAATACCTTTCTTCCCAGCTCGACCGGTACGACCACTACGATGAACGTATATTTCATCATCATCGGGAAGATTATAGTTAATCACATGAGAAAGGTCATCGACATCTAGCCCCCGAGCAGCCACATCCGTGGCGACTAACATTTGTAATTGGCGTTTGCGAAACCGATCCATCACCTCATCTCGCTGCTGTTGGGATAAATCGCCGTGGAGGGTATCAGCATTATAACCATCGTTCATCAGCTTATTGGCAACCTCTTTTGTATCGCGGCGCGTTCGACAAAAAACAATACCATAAATATCAGGATGAATGTCTGCTACTCTTTTGATCACTTCGTAGCGATCTTTTGCATTTACCACATAATAAATATGCTGCACATTGTCGGCTGCGATATTCATCCGTGCGGCTGCGATCTCCAGAGGATCATGCATGTATGATTTGGTGATGGATACCACGCGTTTTGACATAGTTGCGGAAAAAAGTAAAGTCTGCTTTTCTTTAGGTGTTTTAGAAAGAATCATCTCTAAATCTTCTTTAAATCCCATAGTAAGCATTTCATCTGCTTCGTCCAAAACCACTCGAGAAACATGACTAATATCTAGCCTTTTTCGTTTAATAAGGTCTTTTGTACGTCCCGGTGTTCCAACAACAATCTGAACACCTTTATTGAGCTGTTTAATCTGAGGCTGAATACTGGCGCCGCCATACACCGCTAATATATTCAACCCTTTGATATATTTCGAATATTGTGTTAAATCCTTGGCTATTTGCATACATAATTCCCTCGTAGGGCAGAGGACTATTGTTTGCGTATTTCGATCATTAACATCAGTCAAATGAATTGAGGGTAGACCAAATGCTGCTGTTTTGCCCGTACCTGTTTGAGCCGTGGCTATTAAATCATGATCAGAGGCCATCAAATGTGGAATCGTTTTAGCCTGAATAGGTGTGGGTGTTTCAAATCCCATTTCAGCAATTGCCTTAAGAATATCGGGATGAAGTCGGGTCTGTTTAAAATTGTCCATTTATATATCGCTTTGAATTGGGATTAAATACGTGAATTCGAGCATGAAAGTTACCTCGTTATTGAGACACTTAATTGAATAGATATAATGTAAATAATTAGTCTAAAAGGTCCGAATATGACTTTACTAAATGCTACCAGATGCTCTCTTAATCTTAAAAAGTCGATGAGAATATTAGTATTAATTAGATTCGTAAATATTTTCTATCCAAACTATTTTTGATCTGCCTAAAACAAGGGAAATCTATTCGATCTTTCCAAATATCGGTACTATACATGATTTTATTCTTCCAATCATTTTTGACGTTAAATTTTCTTGAAATAGTAAAATTAGATAAATAATTCAGTATTATTCGTTTGTCTTGGATATAAAAAAAGTATAATTTTGCCGGCCTTCTATTAAAATATTAGGCGGTTTTTAACAAAAGAATTATACATGACGCGGGGTGGAGCAGTCTGGTAGCTCGTCGGGCTCATAACCCGAAGGTCGGCGGTTCGAATCCGTCCCCCGCTACTAACGATAGTCCCTCATTTCTCTTCGAGAAATGGGGGGTTTTATTTTGTATGGAGTTTTAGTCTTATCTAATACTAAAGACTGAACCGTGAGGAACCCCGCTATCTGTATTGCCATGCGGCCAATCAAATCTATCAAAGCTAAACCCCATCTCTCCTGTGCGTTTATCTTTAAAGTTTTTATCAAAAGACATTTCACCAGTTTCCGAATTAAAGTCTACAATCATCAACTTATTTTTCAATCTATTGTTGCCCGTCACAATTATACGTTGCCCGTTTGGTTCTACTGCTATCCAATGAGGCCATTCACCTTTTTTAAATTTAAGCTCATCCACCTTTACAGGTTTTGATGGATCTGAAATATCAAGGCTAACCAAAGAGGCTTTAGATCCAGCTGCCTGTATCCAATAATCCCCATTAACCACGGGGATCGCGCAATCGTACTTATCATTAAACGCAAACGAGTAGACCCATTCGGCAGAAGGGTCAATGGTTTCTAAATCAGTAATCCGATACAACCCGCAAAAAAATGTAGATATTAAAACCGTCTTACCATCACTTAAAACGCGAGGTTCTGCAGGGTCGTAGTGTTCGTTACCACGCGGACCAGGCTCTAAGGAAATGGTCTTAATTAGAGACAAATCAGACAGCCTCCAGACTTGAACCACTCGACTAAGATCGGCTTCTTTCATATCTGCGCTGGTTGAAACCACTCTATCTAAATCAGGCAAAATAGCTAAACTATAGGGTCGAATAAAATCCTCTATATCTGAGTCTGATGATATAGCGGATCGAACATAATCACCTTTTGATGTGATCTCTACTAATCCGCCTTCTTTTTTGTTTCCCTCTCCTATAGTTTGAAATGTGGCTAACACATTTCCATTGGGAAGACGTTCAAAACTGTGCGGATAAGTGTATTTTTGCATATTAGTAAAATTAGTGATCAGCTCAGGATTGTACGGGTCTTCTAAATTGAAAATAAATGAACGCCCACCCATAAAGCCGTTAGTGAATAAAGTTTTGCTTTCGTGAAAACGATGTTCGGAATGGTGTGCATTTATATTCTTATAACCGACGGGCAATGTCTTGATCAACGATCCATAATCTTTATCCTCTGGATCTGCATTAATTACAGTTAGAAATTCTGAATCCCATCCATTCTCATCTTTGGTCCAAGCGAAAATATAGGAACTTGAATTATCTATAGTTTCCACTTTTTCACAGCTAATTTGAAATAGTAATGCTAATACAATTAAAACTTTCTTCATTTCATTCTCTCTTATTTGACCAAGATGCGTTTCATACTGGAAATTACACAGAAATCACGAATCAGTGTGGGTGTCTCTTTTATAAATAAAAAAGCCCCACGCTTAGGTGAAGCTCTTTAGTCTACAGTGTAGCGTTCATACTACTTCAATAAAACTATCTTTCGGGTCTTAACACACTCTTTAGTCTGTAATTGATATAGATATATTCCTGCACCTGCAGGGTCTCCATAATCATTAGTCGCATTCCATTTAACGGAATGATAACCTGGGGAAGTATTTTGATAATTAAAAGTTCTCACTTTCTGTTCCAGCATATTGTAGAGAGTCATAACGATTAACATATAAAACTCTGTCCTCACCTGATATATTAGTTGAATAAGCACCATTTTTTGCAATAATTTAATAAGTGGTAAAACTAAAAAAATCTTTAGGCTTATTTGATGGCATATCTCTTCTAATTGGGATTACGATAGGATCGGCTATCTTTGCAACTCCTCAAATCATTGCAGGATATACACATTCATTTACTTTAATTATAATACTCTGGCTTGCTGTTACTCTTTTTGTTTTTATAGGATCTCTAATATATGCTGAGCTAGGATCACGTTTTCCAAATACCGGCGGAGAGTATATTTACATAAGAGAAGCTTTTGGTCCTTTTTGGGGATTTATATTTGGTTGGGCGCAACTAATAATAATCAGAACAAGTCCAGCCGCAGGGATTAGCTTAATTACGGCTAATTATTTGGGTTATTTCATACCCATGAATCAATTTGAAAAAATTATAGCATCAATTATTATTATAATAATTTTTGGTACTATTAATTATATAGGTGTTGAACGAGCAAGCTTCTACAATAAATTTTCAACCATAATTAAAACACTTGGCATCACAATTTTTACCGTAGCTGGCTTAACATTGTTTGAAGGTGATTTTCTAAAATTATCAGAAACAGCTAGTGTAACTCAAAATTTGGGAACTACTGGTAATATAGTTGCGGCACTAATGTTAATACTATTTTCATATCTGGGCTGGGATAGAGTCGGATACATTGCTGGTGAAATGAAAAATCCTCAAAAAGTTATCCCTAAAACTATGTTTTATGGCATATCAACTATTGCAATTCTTTATATTTCAGCAAATATTCTTTATCACACTGTTTTAGGCATGGAGGGTGTTCGCTCAACTTCCATCGTAGCTTCAGATATAGCAAGTTTAGTGTTTGGAAAAACAGGTGCTAGCTTAATGTCAGTTATTGTTATTATTTCTGCTACTGGAAGTATAAATGGTACCATGATGTCAGCAAGTCGTCTATACTATGCCATGGCACGTGAAGGGATGTTATTTAAATGGTTTAATAATATTCATCCAAGATTTCGAACTCCGAGCAATGCAATTATTGCACATTGTATTTGGGGTATTATTCTTTTAGTTGTTAGACAAAACTTTGAGACAATTGTAACTGGGATGGTTTTCACTATACTCATTTTTTATACTTTTACAACTGTTGCTTTCTTTAAATTTAGAAAATTAGACCTAGGCGAAAGTGGCTATAGAATTCCTTTTTATCCTTTTTTACCTTTAATATATCTAATTGGTCTAACAAGTTTGGTGCTATTAAGGATTTATTATCAGTTTAATCTATCAATGCAAGACCTTTCGTTTGTCTTAACTGGAGTTCCAGTCTACTTTATATTTTTTAAAAACAATAAAATTTTACTTGAAAAATAGTATTTCATTTATTTAAACTAAGAGATGCCGTCAACTCACGATTATCAAGAAGATGCTCGCAATCAAGATATTCAAGTTTATATTAATGGTAATTTTTTTCACCGCTCAAAAGCCTATGTCTCTGTTCTTGATGGAGGTTTTCTTTTAGGTGATGGGGTCTGGGAAGGCATTAGACTTCATAATGAAAATCTTCTTCATCTTGATGAGCATTTAGATCGCCTATTTACAGGCGCTGATAAAATTGCACTAAAAATTAACAAAAGTAAAAATGAAGTAAAGGAAATGCTATATAAAACATTAGAAAAAAATAAAATGTTTTCTGATGTCCATATCAGGTTAGTAATTTCAAGAGGATTAAAAAAGACACCCTACCAGCATCCAAAAGTTACTATTGGAGAACCAACCATTGTCATAATCCCTGAGTACAAAAAACCAGACCCTACAGTTTCTGTAGAAGGGATCAAATTAGCAGTCGTTTCTACTTTAAGAGACAATCGTGTACAAAATCCTCATATTAATTCTTTAAGTAAACATAATTGTATTGCTGCTTGTATTGAAGCTGACAAAAAAGGAGCTGATGAGGGCTTAATGCTTGATCCTAACGGTTATGTATCTACTTGTAACTCAACTAACTTTTTTATTATTAAATCAAATGAAGTATGGACTTCAACTGGAGAATACTGTTTAAATGGAATTACCAGGCAAAGTGTGATTCGCATTTGTAATCAAAATAAAATAGTACTAAAAGAAAAAAACTTTACCGTAAAAGATGTCCTATCTGCTGATGAAATTTTTGTTACTGGAACATTTGCAGGAATTATTCCTGTTATACTTGTTGACAATACAGTAATTGGAGAAGGAATCAGAGGCAAAATAACAAAAAGATTACAAGACTTTTATATAGCAGATATCAATTCCAGCTGATTTGTGTACATAAAAAGCCTGTTTCTCAACAACATTTATTTTGATATTTACAGAATTAGATGCAAAAAAAACTCCTAAACCACCTTGAATATTAGTAAGAGGCTCTTTTAATAAATTAGGAGGAAGATTTAAATTCGGTTTCAGTGATGCGTAAAAGAATCCAAAAACTTGCTATTTTTTTATAATATTAACTCGCACTGCAAGGTGGTCAGAATACCCACCCAATAGATTATTCCCAGCCCAAAATCGGAAGGGATAATGAGCATACTTCCCCTCTTGTTGACGGTACTTGGGTAAATCCAAAATGTAAACACTTTCTGGATCAATCGCCAATCCACTTTTATCCTTTAGGCTTTCATGAACGATAATCTGATCATAGAATAAATCTTCACCGCGATAAACATATGTTCCTTTTTTGGGTTGGCCTAACATGGACTCCATCAAGCTAGAAAGCCCTACTGTCTTCAAGGATTGCACATTCATTTCGTTTGGATTCTCATTAAAGTCGCCCAATAGTATAATCTCCGCACCAGCATCTTTAATTAATATTTTAGATATTTCCTTAGAAACCAGGGTAGCTGTAGCCGCTCGTTTGGGTATCGCTTTTTCACGCCCGCCATAGTTGGATGGCCAATGATTAATAAAAATATGGATGATTTCTCCCGCATATTCACCCATCACATATAAAATATCCCGCGTTTTTCCACCTTTGGGTAATTTATTTATGATAGCTTTACTTGACATTACATTAAATTTTTTCGAATCGTAAAATAAAGCATTATCAATCCCACGACTATCTGGAGATTCATAATGGATGATCTCATAATTTCTCGCAGAATAGGCATCGTTCAAATCTTCCAATACCCTTTTATGTTCTACTTCACAGAGTCCCACGATATCTGCATTAAGATCAGCCAACACTTCTGCGGATTGATTAATTTTAAGTGTATAAATCTTTTGAGTTACATTTTTGCGACCACCAATTGCAAACTCATCATCATTTGTATTGGGGTCATTCTCCGTATCAAAGAGATTTTCCCCATTCCAAAAGCCGATTGTCAACGGTTGAACTTCTTTTGAACAGGACTGTGTAAACATTAAGATTGTGAGCCAAATCACTCGTTGAAATATTTTACTCATTTTATGGGAACCTTTTCAAATTTTATGGGTCTAAGATCAAAAGCAGGCGCGAATAACACTTGCCAACTCCTTTTACCTCTACCCTCCTTGGTTAGGTTCGCGCTTGTTTCCTTTTATTTTAACATTACCGAACGCTCCACCAATTAAACTTTCACTTAAATCATTTCTTTTTTCTGAAGAAACATTTATTTTTAATTTCAAATTCACATCAGAATAATTATTCAAAATCTTACTCTCAAATTTTGATATAACCTGAATAATATCGCCATAATATTTTAATTCAGCTTCAATTTCTAAAGTAACCATTGGTATCCAACTTATAAATGCTACAGATTTAATTACATCAACTACAGCTCTTCCATAAGCATCTATCAAACCGCGCTTACCCAGTTTTATACCACCAAAATATCTAAGAACAAACAAAGCGGTATTTACTGCATCTTTTTTCCGTATTTGGTTCAAAATTGGTAGACCTGCTGTGCCACTAGGCTCACCGGCATCAGAACTGTTTTCAGTTAATTTATTTCCATCATGAAATCGATAGGCCCAACAAAAATGTTGTGCTGTAGGATATTCGCTTTTCAAACCCTTAAGTGTGGATTGAAATGACTCATTTGAATCCATGGGATAAAGCAACCCAATAAATTCTGAACGCTGTTCCTTAAAGCGGGCTTCACCTCTACACTGAGGTACGATCATTTATTACGAAATGATATTCGAATGGGTACCCCCATCAAGTTAAATTTTTCGCGCAATTGATTCTCGATAAATCTCCGATAACTTGTGGGAACCAATTTCGGATAATTAGTAAAAATAACGAAGAGTGCTGGTGCAATATGCACTTGAGTCATATATTTTAAATTTATCACTTTCCCTCGTGTAGCTGGAGGTGATTGTTGCACGACGACGTCATGTAAAAATTTATTCAGTTTAGACGTAGTAATAGATTTTTGCCTCGTGGCATAAACAGTCTGGGCTACTCCCAATACTTTAGAAACACGCTGTTTTGTCAATGCAGAAATAAAGAGGATCGGATAATGCATGAGTGAGCGAAACTGATAACTGATCTCTTCGGTGAATTCTTTAACCGTATGGGTATCCTTATCCATCAAATCCCATTTATTAACTAGAAACACCAATCCTTTACCTTTTTTAATCACATAGTCCACAATGGTCTTATCCTGCTTACCAAACCCTTTTTCCGCATCGATTAAGACGAGGGCAACGTCAGCGTGCTCTATAGTGCGCTCTGTACGAACAGTACTATAAAATTCAATACTGTCATTCACTTTGCTGCGTTTTCTAAGTCCAGCCGTGTCCACCAAAGTAATCGTTTCACCAAAATATTGTAAATAAGAATCAATAGAATCCCGTGTAGTACCAGCAATCGGTGTAACTATACTCTGCTCTTTTTGGAGCAAGGCATTTGTCAGAGAAGATTTACCAACATTGGGCATTCCAACAATGGCCAGACGCATTCCGGTTTCTTCCTCTTCTACCTGCTTTGCGCCTTTAATATTGAGTTTTTCTAGGATAAGATCCAATAAATCGCCCGATAGACGGCCCGTTAATGCAGAGATGGGTTGAATTGGATCTATGGCTAATTCATAATATCCGTTAATTTGTTTATTGGATTCTAGTGTATCACATTTATTAACCATGAGGATGGATTCCTTCCCAGATTCACGAACGAACTGGGCCAACGATCTATCCGATGAAGTGGGATCTTCACGGCCGTCTACCATGAGTAAAATCAAATCAGCTTCAGCCACCGCCGCCTGGGCTTGCCGACGAACGGCACTATTGAAGATATCCACATCTTCCGGGATATAACCGCCCGTATCAATAAATGTAAGATTATGACCAACCCATTCCATATTTCCATAAATACGATCACGAGTAATCCCTTCTTGTGCATCCACGATAGCTTTTCTTTGCCGCAACATACGATTGAAAAAAGTGGATTTTCCCACATTGGGCCGACCAACGATTGCTATAACTGGGTTTGGCATATAGTATTAATCCTTAGCAAATAAATTAAAAAATGATTCAGGTGTGTCATCTGTCACCACAACCGGTGTTCCCACCGCTTCGGATATTTGTTTTAAACTCATATCATCTAGCGTAACGACGCCAGTTTCACTTAATATCCTATCAGAAAAAATAACCATATCGCCAAGATCTTTTCCATTCAACTGATTAACAATATCTTTACCAACCAATAAACCTGTTACGGTTACTTCTTCGGCACCATAGAATTCATTTCGAATCGTTAGATGATTCACCGATAAATTTTTAATCGTATTCATAGTTGGAAGAATATTAGATTTAAACCAATCTGATATCAATAAGCCCGTACACACCGTGACCTTTATCGGAGTATCTAGCTGAGGAGAGTTCGCTTTTATACCTCTTTGCCATTGTTCCCAAAAAAATGGAACTTGCCCAACACCATTTTCGGATAAATCCGAATCTTCATAATAATCAACCGATGGCAATTCACGATCCGTGATTAAAAACCATTCATCGCTTAAGAAAACAAATCGCCTCCCATCAGGCAGTGTAAATTTTTCGGCTAAGTCTTGAACAAAAGGTACAAACTGTTCTGCATATTCCGCCGTTACCGGTGCGATATATGGCAGACCTTCCCGATGTTTGGTGAGTCCCGCTGGTACAATAGACAGGGACCTTGCCATGGGAGAAAAAGTGTTAATATCTTTAATAGTCTGTTCTAAAAATTTCCCATCATTCCAACTAGGACAAAGTACTACTTGAGAATGGAGTTCTATTCCGTTTTCAGCCAAATATTCAAATTTCCTGAGTAATTGATCATCTTTACCGTAAAGAAACATCTCTAAGCGTTTATCTGGTTGTGTTACATGGACTGATATATATAACGGGGTCAGGCGCTGATCAACCACTCGTTTCATTTCTTTCCAACCCATGTTTGTCATGGTAATATAATGTCCATGTAAAAATGACATGCGAAAATCTCCATCACGGAAATAAATAGCATCGCGCATGCCGGGTGGATTTTGATCTACAAAACAGAAAATACAATCATTCGCACAATTTCGTATGCGAAAATCTTCAAATTCAAGGCCAAGATTATCATCATAATCTTTTTCAATATCGTATTCTTGAAGCGTCCCATCTTGGCGGACACGAAGTACTATATTTTCATCAGATACTTTAAATCGATAGTCGATGATATCCCGAACTCGAGAACCATCGATTGCTTCAATTTTATCACCGGGTTTCAAACCCAATTCGGCACCGATGCTTTTTTCACTAACAGAGAGAATTTTCATAGCTAAGAATTTACGAAGTTATCTTCATTATAAACTGCAGTGATAAATGGAAATATGTAAGTAATTATCGATACAGATTGCAATCCCCTTTTACTGAATCACTTTTTAAACAAATTTTCAGAATTTTTGAAGGATTTGAATTCCAAAGCATTCCCACTGGGATCTAAAAAAAACA
>Ga0308019_10000551_pt1 | contig 23418 bp, 28 predicted proteins | sample Neamet284_FD_203135 | JGI IMG/M metagenome (GOLD analysis project Ga0308019, IMG submission 203135) | Marine microbial communities from water near the shore, Antarctic Ocean - #284 | ecosystem: Environmental > Aquatic > Marine > Unclassified | place: Southern Ocean | collected 2014-10-01 | reverse complement strand
TAAAAGCGGCATGGAAAACATTTCCTTTGGACTTGAAGGTAATTCCTTTTATTCATTTGAAATTGAGAGGGAAAAAGAAGGAGTATGCTGAAAGGCATTTGACTGATGTTTGCGCCCATTGTCCTCAATCCCGAAAATTGACAAGAGATGCAAATGGGAATGGCACTTGTTGGTGGTTTGTAAATTGGAATAATGAGAATTACGACATTCCCACCGATTTTGGTTTGATGAATTTGTTACGCTTTTATACAGGGTCGGACACTAAGTTAGATGCGTATGCAGATGATGAGGAAGAATGACTCAAATGTTAAGGTTAATATACTTGTTCAGCCAATGAAAGATTACAAGGAAGTGAATTGAATGGTAGCAGTGAAAGTAATCCCCGAAAACGGCGTTGAATATAAAGAATACAAAAAGAACGGAAAGCACCGTGTCTATTTTACTACAAGTAATGGTAATGGTCGCCCTCTTGAGGTCGGTAATTATGACATCATTGAAGGAAAGTATTTCCCTGCCCGAAACGCAACCGTTGTTTGGAATGTGGTGACTAAAGAAGAAAGCCCACAAGCACTCATTGTCATTGGCGATTCAAAGAAAATCTTTGTTGGAAAATCTGCAAGCGCACCTGCACCCGCTACGAAATCATGGGGCGGTAATTCATCTTCTAACAACAATAATCGTGACCGTGACATTAAGCGTGGTATGTGTTTCAACAATGCAACCAACCTTGTCGCTAACAACCCCGCTTATCATGCTATGGATGATGCAGAACTTGTTGAGGAAATTATGACCTTGACTGACTCTCTCTTCGCAGAATACATGAAGCGATACGGCAATTGAGGGGATTACCCTTGACGGCTACATTGTATTGGCTTGGCATGAATAACAATTCGGCCTTTGCCACAATCGGACAGGTTGAAGGACAGTATGTTTGGACTTGGTTGATAGAAGACCCCAAGAAGGTCTTAGAATGGTTCTTCCGATTGATGTTTTGCACTCACTGTGGAAATCGTGGTCAAGACCAAATTATCGCACAATCCGACGATGGCACTAAGTATTCAATTTCCCAATTGAAGAATCACTTTTTCAATTGCGGAATCGTTGTTCGGAAAATGAAATAAATGGGATAAAATCTCCATGCGATACATTTAATAGTAGGGTGGGTCATAGTGACATTATGGCAGATGCGAAGCCCCCATTTTCCGATGAATGGGTTGAACATAACCCTTGGATGAAAGAGGCAAATGAAGAAGCCTTAAAAGAGTCACCAATTCGCCTGTGTATGTTTATCAATTATCCTAATGGCATTCCTATACCTGCACTCCGAAAACGATGGGCAGAATATGAAGATTGGCAAAAAAAGGAAAAGCAAAGATTAGAAATTTTCAGTGACATGATGAGTGAGAAGTCAATTAGAGCAGGGCAAACAGGTGTGGGCAAACCCATAAGAAAGGGTTGGGGCCACAAAAAGTAATCTTCACTACGAAAAGTATAAATACTACGAGTCACAAGAAGGGAATAGGGGAACACCTATGATAGAGGAAGACGCAAGCGTAGTAAGTGGAAAGAAGAAGATTAACGGACTAAGACCATTTCAAGCAAGATTGGTATTAGAATTTATGTCGGGTCGTGAAGGTGGTTGGAAAGAATCACAAATTATTAGCCACCTCAAAGAGAAGTGGGGTCGTGATGGCACAGATAGAGGCAAAATCACTTTCTTCTGCCGATGTGTTAAAGACTCAAACGGCAAACACATATTCCAAGTATCGGGTAAGCGACCTCGGACAATCCAATACATCACTCTTGAGAATCGTTGATTGCTGTTTCTTCGGCCAAATCAATTCCAATAAGTGAGGCAAGATTGTTCCAATAAGTGAAGTCACCTTTCTTAACTTCATTTGGGTGTGGTTTTACATCAAGTGCAAGCATTTCAATGAGCCTCACATCTAAGTTTCTTCTTCTAAGAGTGAATGGGTTAATATCTTTGGTATTCATTCTTCTTCACCGCCTTCGTTTGTGAGGAATGAAATACGAGCCTTTGGGTATGAAGAAAGCGTTCCATTTGATACCATGTGGTTGAATTGGTTAGTGATGAGTGCATCAACCTCTTCCATTGTGGTCTTAATGAGATTAAAGCCACCAAGCCAAGCGAATTCATAAGTTATGATTGAAACCTGTTTAGGCATATTATACACTTGACGCTTGATGGTGTCTGCGAAACCATATTTAGAACCAACCATTTGTAACAATTGATTTGTAGGACACTCTTCTTTCAAAGAAAAATCTTCGGAGAAAAACATCATGTGGAATCCCGTTGGCGGGTGGCCGTCTTCTTTCATTTGGTTCAATGCTTCATCTATGCCGACAGGTTGTTCCTGTATTTCTTCTTCATTCATTTCAATGCCTCTTGTAGTTTTGGGTCGTTCCAACGCTTGCAGATGTCCACCATAGCCTTGAAAGGCTCTTTTAGCGATGAAACATCAACCTGTTGCTCTTGTTTTTTAGTCTCACCATTGGGGAAGTGATACCGTGTCTTTTGAATATAATAACCATTCTTTAACATAGAAGTGATAATTGCACTTGCACTGTTAGAATTGTCCTGTGAATTAAGAAGTATTTTGTTTTGTTCCACACCATACTCAAGTAATTGTTCAGTGTTTTGTTGGATTATTCCACTATACATTTCGGGATTGGTTTTCATCATATCCAATACAGAAGTTGAGGGAATTCCGAGAATTGTTGCTAAATGGTCGTTTAAGCACCCGGTTGTTAGAACTGATAGCCTCAATTCGGGATTCAAGATTGTGAAGAAACATAGGAATAATGAATCAATATCATCTTCGCCTTTCATATCCACATCAGCAATAACGGTCACTTCTGCTTTTTTATTGAATCCTAATTTTATGTTGCTTATACCATTCATACTACACAGCCCCCACATTCGTAAAATAATCCCTCTTGCGTAATATCAAATCTTTGATTACATTTGAGGCATTCACGGAGTTTCCAACGGAAGAGAATAAGTGGGTTAAGTAGTTTGGCATCATTAAGAGTGATTCGTTTATCATTTTGAAGCAATCCACCAACCAATTGATATTCAAGAGAAGTAAGTGTTGATAAGACCGCATTTTCCATTACCATCCCTCAAAAAGATTTACCGAGCCTACGGATTTCACCGATAGGGATTGTTCCTACAACGAAAATGTCCCCACCCTCAATAATTGATACCTTAACTAATTTGGAGTCGGATTCGCCATAGTCTTCCACAACCATTTTCCTCCCACCGCCCGCATCAAGAATCACTTTCATAACCTGTGGTTGTATGTTTGAAGTATCTAATTGTAATGGCGAGGTATAAATAGTCGGTGAGGGAATTACTGTATATGGGGTATGATTATGATAACAAAGATGGATTCACCCCACTATCCGCTAATCGTCACGCAAACTATGGTGATTTCCTTCGTTGGATGGGCCAATATGTTTTTAATGGTGAGTATGCTGTGATATTTGCTGATAAAAGAAGCCCATATCGTCTTATCAAAGTCATCAATTTAGATTTAACAGATGGAGATTCAAATTGGGGACAAGCAGATTTCTTTGAGGAAAATTGGCAAAAGGACATAGAAGGTTTGGTAAAGGTATATGCTTTTACGAAGTTTATTGCTACGAAACCAATGATGCTAACTTTGACCAATAAAATCATAGAAGGTGCTTCCAATATAATTAAAATAACGCAAATTCTTGATATGGATGAAAATGATGAAATGAGTATGTGGCTTATGGAAAAAGTGGATTATGTTGGTTTGACCCACCCCGATTTATCTAAAACAGAAATGATTGACCTTGTGGCTTCTGCCGCACACAACATTGGAACAAGAACAGGTTATGCACTCACTGATTTGAAGCCTCAAAATTATGGATTTAGAAATGATGGTTCGGCTGTCATTTTTGACTTCAATTTAGAGGTGGCAGAACAAAACTATTGGATGGGTCGGGATATGAAGTCTTTTGAAGATTATAAATACATGATAACATCAGCCTCCAATACGAAGGTTTAATAACCTGTTCAAACAAAGTTATAATTGGTGATTAGCCGATGGTGGCAAACAACAACAACGATGAAACAATAGCGATAGACCCTCTTGATACAGCAATAACTTCCCTAAGAGCAGGTAAATATCGTGAATCTCTTGGTGGTGTGAATCCAACAGGGGCTTCCGCTATGATGATTAACGAAAGAGGCGAAAAAGTTCTCGTAGGAAAATGTATGCGCCAAGTATGGTATTCTAAAAAGAAAGTGCCACGCACCAATTCTTCAACCGATAACAACCAATTCGTATTTATGTTGGGTAATGCAGGTGAAGGTGGACTTCAAGACGCTTGGGGAAATGCCGGAGTCCTTCTTGAATCAAATGCAAAAATGGTTCACAACCTTGCTAAGAATCCCGACACCGATATGATTCGCCTAAGTGGTGAAGTGGATGCAATTCTCCGATGGACTGAATGGAAAACCGGCGATGATGGAGTCCCAAGAATCCACATTGACCCTTCTAAAGCCATAGGAATTGAAGTTAAAACCAAGTATGGGTTCTTCGGCAAAGGTCAAATTATGGGCAATAGAGATTCAATTTATGCAAATGGATTCCCTCAAATTGAACACTTGATGCAAACAGGTCTTTACCTTGCCGCAAGAAAGCGTTTTGAAGAATATCACGATGTTGAGATTCCATATTTCGTAATTTGCTATGTTCTTCGTGATAATGGAATTCACAAGTCATTCCGTATTGAATTGTCCGATGGCTACGATGGAAGAATTATCGTCAAAGACATGGAAGGAAACGAATTGAAACCCAAGATGGAGAAGTCTCTTGAATGGGGAGTCACAGCACAACAAATGGAATTGACCATTGACATGATGCGTGAGCGATACCAATTACAACTTGATAACTTGAAGTCCGATACACCGCCACCAAGAGACTATGACCTTCGTTATTCCGATGAGAAGGCACAACGCTTGTTTGATAAGGGCGATTTGTCTAAAACCAAGAAAGGAAATCACGAAAAGAAACCTTTAGACGATATTGGCGATTGGAATTGTAGTTATTGCGATTGGAAAGGAGTCTGTTATCCTCAAGGTATTTTTACCGTTGATGTTGAGAAGGGCTTATTGACTGTTGATGAAGCACTTGCTAACTATTCGGTGGCTTAGATATGCTTGAAGTCGTTGCTTGCCCAACCTGCGGCAAAGAAGGCTACATTGATGAACGAAGAGAAGTAAATGGCTCATGGCCTTGCGCTCGTCATTACCTTGAATCAAAGAAATCAATGCCGGTTAAATGGTCTTGGGAAGTTAAGACTGAATAACTCAATCCTGTTGCTTTTCCATTTCCTTGTAATATCCAAACATGGCGACACCGCCACAAGCGATAACGACAGGGCCGAGAAGACTACCAACAATGTGTGATTCACCCTTGACAATGTAAGGGATAGAATGCGCCGTTTCAAGGACACCAATACCGACAAGGGCTAAAGCAATTGAATAACCGATAATATGAATTGTTTTCGGCTCTTTAGAATAATAGCCCTTGATGCTATCAAACATTATGAACCCTCAATAAAGAACGCCCGAAGCCTTGAGATAGCCCCAAGTAGCGATAGAACCGCCACCAATGATAGCGACAGTAGGTAGGGTGAAATCCATATTCCAACCCATATTGACAACACCTAATCCCATAACAACGAGTGCGGCTGTGTAGCCAATGCCCGCCATTGAAATGACTCCTTCTTTGTCATAGTATTTCTTTGGTAAATCAGTAAGTGCGCTCAACATGGTCTTCTCTTATCTATCCGACTATCTAATAATGATTAGAAGAATTGAGGGCCACCGACTATGGAAACAATAACGGTTATGTCATCTTCTTTTCCACCCTTGAATGATGAAAATTGTTTATTGGCTTCTTTAGCCCTATGGAAAAATGGAATGTTATTATCATCTTTTTTAGATTCTTCAAATGCCTTTGTTGCTAATCCTTTTGATAAGTCAATCGGATTCAAAGGACTATCCTCAATATAATTCAAAATATCTTGAGGCCATAGATTATCAAATAACCCATCAGTTCCCATGAGTATAATATCACCCACTTCTAATTGCATCCGATATACATCTGCATCTTCGGGCCGGTCTTTACCATGAGGCTCACCATTTTCACCGATACCTAATTGATATGGATAATTGAACCCATGTTGTTGTTCAACACTTTCAATGAGTATTTCACCATTACGAATTACAATGAATCCCGAATCACCCATGTTCGCAACCCTAAAGATTCCATCACCTGTCATTTTTCCGAAGCACAAAGTTGCAGAACCGACAGAAGAAGTTGAAGGGAATGCTAACTTAATAGCGATTTTAGGGTCAATTTCTCCCGATTTTAGGATTTTGTAAGTAACTCTCAATATCTCATCAGCAAACGCTCTCGGATTTACCCCTTTAGAAGCCCAACCCCCGACACCATCTGCTACCGCAATTGTGGAATTCGTCGGAGTTGAGACAACAAATGAATCTTCGCCACCTCTATGTGCTTTTTCTGTGTGGGGTATATTGAAACCTGCCGAATAAAGATGAAGACTCATAGTTGTATTATAACCACTCTTGTTATCTAAATCATCCAATCATTGATATAGGGGTTCGGACAATTGACCTTTATGGGGTTTCTCGTAGTTAGGGTCTGTGGCAAGACATTCCCTCACCGTCACGAATTAAAGAATACGCTTGGGTTGGAATATGATTTCCGAAACAAAGATTTCAAAGGCGCATTCCCTTCCGAGAGCCAAAGGATGACCATTATTGAGCAATTCTGTAAGAAGAATCGGCTCTCATTTTTTGTTGATGGTGAAGAACGATATAATCCTTCCGAGAAGAAAAAGAATGAAAAGACTCAAACCAAATTAACTCTTGATGAATTGGATAATTTAGACGAATTCAATTTAAGCGAATGGCTTCCTCTTTTAGAACAAGTTGCTGATGAAAAAGATATTGGGAAAATCGGTGTCGTAAAATGGAATGAACCATCCGAAATTGGAAATGGATTCAAAGAAGTGAACATTGAGGAAAATACACCCCTCGTAAAATTTGATTTTGATGAACTTTCTAAAGATACTCACTTTCACCCTCTTCGTGATATTCAAAAGCAGGTATTAGGGCCAATGATGGAGGCCGTTAAAGAGGGGAAAAAGAACATTGTGTTAGAATGTCCCACAGGGAGTGGAAAGTCGGCCTTAGCGAAGACTATTGCACAGGCATTTGGCGTTCCTTCATATATTGTCACCCACTTGAAAGGATTACAGGCTCAATACCTCAAAGAAATGCCCTATATGAAGTCTGTAATGGGTCGTGGGAACTATGATTGCCTACTTGATGTGGAAGCAGGTTGTGAAGATGTAGGGGTTGCTCAAGCGGCATTAGAAAATGTGACCGATAAGAGTCCCGAAACTTGTTCTGCGGCACTTGCCCCATGCAAATATGCTAAAGGTTTCAAATGCACTAAAATGAACCCAAGTAAAGAAATGGGTGGCTTAGATTTTAGCGTGGATTCTAATAATCTTTGCGGTTATTATTCTGCATTGACAAAGGCTCAAAATTCTATGTATTTCGTTGGGAATACTGCGTATATGATGGCAATAAATAAAAGTGGAAAGGTTTTACCCCAAAGACCGTTCTTGATTGTTGATGAAGCGCACCAATTGGCAAACAACATGATGAGTTTCCACAGTTTAACGGTTTCACAGAAGATGTTGGAAAAATTATTCCGATTACCTACAAAAACCGATATTACAAATGCCAAAAGTGTGAAAAAGAAAGAGGAATACAAAAAACAACGAGAAAACATCTTCAAAATGTTTGACGGTAAAGGCTCATTCGGTGTTCCAAAAATGAAGACGATGACTTTGAATACTCCGCTTGAAGAACGAAAGAAGGTCTTACAGACTTATGGAAGGTATCTTTTTGCTATTCATAGCGAAGTTAAATTGAAAATGAAGGATAAAGACTCTCAAACCAAATACGATAAGAGGGAATTGAGTTATGCTTCTAATTGCGTTGCTCGGATTGAGGATTTATTAGCCTCTATTGCTACCGATTGGGAAAATTGGGTCTATCAAGTGGATGAACAGAATGAATACCCAACATGGGTAGGATTCAAACCATTAAAGGTGGCAGATTATTCCGATGAATTATTGCTCAATCTTGGACAACAAAGGATTTTTATGTCGGGAACAATTTTGAATTACGATATTTTCGGAAGAGAATTAGGTTTGAACCCCGATGAAACGACTTTTATCAATGTGGAGTATTCACCATTCCCCGAAAAGAACCGACCAATTTATACACACATTAAGGGTGGTAAATTATCAAGAAAAGATAGAGGCGAAGAGTCTTACAAGAAATGTGCTGATGCAATCGCTACAATTGCGGCAAAATACCCCGAAAAGAAAGGATTGATACTTCCATTCACCGACGATATTGAAAATGGTATTGTTGAGGCACTAAGAGATAATCACCCGTTGGTATATGCAAGGTTAAGACAACATTCAAAGATGCCAAAAGAGCGAGATGCAGTATTCCGAGAGTTTGAAGATGAAGTTAATAATGAGATTTTAATTTCCACTTATGCGAATCAAGGGTTTGATGGCAAAATGGTTGATTTTACAGTGATTGCTAAAGTTCCATTCGGGCCACTTGGAGACATTCAAGTGAAAACGAAGGCTGAAAATGACCCTAAATGGTATCAACTTATGACGGCGGTTGAATTGGCTCAAATGGCGGGGCGTTGTGTCCGGTCACAAACCGATACGGGGCATACCTACATTATTGACCCAAGTTTCATGTTCCACTTTGAAAGAGGAATGAAGAACAATCCATTAGCAAGGGTTTTACCACCATATATTGCTACATCAATAATTAGGAATAAGTGAAGAATATGAAAGTAGCAATCTGTGGAAAAATGGCGAGTGGAAAAACAACGGTTGCCGATTATTTGAGTCTTGATGGATTTAGAGTAGTTTCAATGGCCGGTGAAGTTAAGCGTGTCGGAAGAGAATTATTTAATATGGTTGAAAAAGACAGGCCACTTTTACAGCAAATCGGAATGAAAATGAGAGAAATCCGGCAATCGGTGTGGTTAGATGCACTTATTCGTGAAGCAGACACCTATGAATTGGCCGTATGTGATGATGTCCGTTTCATAAATGAAGCCAAAACCTTGAAAGAAAATGGTTGGATTCTCATAAAGATAGATATTGACGAAGAATTACAGAAAATCCGTTTGAAGAATACTTATAAAAATGATTGGAAAACCCATTGGAATAATCGTTCCGACCCTTCGGAAACAGAAGTGGATAAAATACCTCTTGAATGGTTTGACTTAATCATCCCTGCTTCTAATGACGGGTCGGTTTCCAATCTTATCGGGCCATACATCAAAAGCCACGAATGAACCATCATCTCTTTGTCCATAATTGCGGTCATTTTTCAAGTCTTTTAACTCATAACCATATTTTGCACCGTATTTTTGAAGACGGCTTATGCCACCTCTAATCCTTGCATCACTCATTTCGCCCTTTCCGATAGTAGGCACATATTCCATAACCCAATATGCAATTTTCTGCCCTACGAGTAGTGGGTTTTTGCTAAAGTCCGGCGATTCTGCATTTACTAAATCAACCATTTTTGGCCCTGCATAACCTCTATTGTAAAACTTAATTTCCACAAAGTCGCTACTCAAAGGCATATTCTCTCGCTCATCTAACCAAATCTTTTCAATAAAGTCTGCTTGGTCTTGATTGATATTCATGCCATCATATTTTTTGTCAAGGGCTACAACTTTGAGAGCATCTCCCGAAGGTAATCGGAAAACACTTCCTCCATGTCCATGAGCAATATAATCACCAACAATCATCTCCGCATTTTTCAATAGGGAATCTAAATGGTTCGGTAATGACAGGGTTTGGGAAGTATTCAATGTTGATGAGTTCCCGGACATCCTGTGCAAATTTGTGCTTTTAGAACCTGTTATAAGAAATAATCCAAAAATTCCGAGAACCACAGTTATGCCCACACCCAAAATCGGGTTAGTAGTCAATCAAATCACTTCCAAAAATGGCGAGATTCAAAGTCAGCATCAAATCCTTCGTGGGTTGTATAGTCTGCTTTCAAAAGAGTTCCTGTAACCTTCCATTTTACAATAGCGGCAAGACCAAGAGCGACCAATCCTAACATCAACATATTTTTACCACCCGATTCAGCATTTTGCATAAACATAGTATCTGCGGCTTCAACACTCTTTCCGCCCTTTGGCCCTTCAATATCAACGATACCCATATAGCCTAATTTTCCGAGTGCTTCTTGGAATGCGAACCAATCAACACCGGCTTCGTTTTTCAAAGAACCATCAGTAGCATTTTTGTTATACCCATTCTGTTCGGAAATCGCCATGATTGTCTCATCAGTCATTTCGGGGTGTGCCATCTTCATCGCTTTAATAATTGTTGAACGGTTAGGGAATACAAGTATTCTAACTCGGTTGTGAATAACCTTTTTACCATCCATTTCTTGTTCGTGAGGATAAACCACATATTGAACTACCTTTTCGTCACCATCTCTTGACTTGACAAATTCTTGGAGAATGTCTGTTGATGAAAAGTATTGACGGCCTGTATAGATTTTACCATCTTTCAAAGGGTGTCCATGAATAGTCCACTTTCTTTCGCCTTCGGATAGTCCTTTAGAAGAATCTTCCTTTGCTTTTTCATTAGGATTGACTTCTATACGGGATTCATCACCATAAGACGGTTTGCCCAAATGGTATTGACCACCCTTTTCATAAACATAACTCATCCATTCACGGTGAAGATGAGTTTGGTCGGAATACTCCTTCATTTCCTCAATGGCTTCGGGAGTGAATTTACTCCATTCCTCTTTCCATGGCTCGGAAGACATGATAATAGTTTGTCGTTCCCGTTATCTAAAGCCAACGGCTCAATAATTGATTCGTATTCCACCTAAGTTTTTAGTGACAGTGAACATTCGCATACCCTTTAACGCTAAAAAGAACTTTTCATCTGTTGTAGCGAAATCTGCGGAGGTTTTACTCTCATGTGAGACAGTGATGCCTACTATTTTCGCCATATCAACTGCCCCCGCAATAGTCCTATCCACAACAATTTGATTTCCATCGGATTCAAATGGTGAAAAGAAAGAAGTAATTTGAATCCATTTATCACCAATAGTTTTATCTTCGGAAAATGATTTAATGCTACCTGTTTCCCAATTTACACAACGAATAGTTCCTCTTTTGACACTATTCTTTAGACGAAGTGCGAGTTTCTTTTTCAATCGGCGTTCTTTTTCAGTTAATTGGTCAGCAAATTCATCACCAAACAATTCATCAAGTAGCCCTTCCTTAAAGTCTTCAAAGTCTTCTTCATCAAGACCGCTTTCATCAAACAATTCTTGGATTTCCTCTTCTAATTCTTTTGCTAATTCTGCAAACTCTTCTGCTTCATCGGCATATTCTTTGGCTTCGTCTGCCTTTTCTTGGTCTTCGGAGTTTCCATCATTATCATCCACGATTTCTTGCGCTTCATCTGCCGCCTCTCTTGACTGTTCAGCCGCTTCTTTAGATTTTTCACTATCTGCGGATTGCATGGATTCTTCTGCCGCATCCTTTCCATCTTCGGCCTCTTCAACACATTGGTCTAAAGCATCTTTATCGGAATCTTGGAGTCCATCTTCGGAATCTTCCTGTGAATCGCCATCGGAATCGCCTTCATCTCCATCATCGGCAGAACATTCATCGGAGTCATGGTCGTCACCACCGCAGTTATCGCAGTTTCCCTCATCTCCATCACCATCACCATCACCTTTACCTTGACCATCACCATCTGCACCACCGTCACCATCTGCATCGGAATCTCCGTCACCATCACCGTCACCATCTCCGCTACCTTCGCCTTGACCGCCTTCTCCGTCACCACTACCTTCACCACCTTCTCCTGTTGGGTCTTCTGCGGGTGCGCCACCTTCGCTACCATCGGGTGCGGGGCCGTCGGATGGGCCGCTTTCTTCTGCGGGTTCGCCCTTTCCTTCCATTTTCTCTTTCATCTTCTCTTTCAAATCGTCGGAAATTTTATCTGCCTTTTCTTTACCTTCTTCGTAAGCATCACGGTCTTCTTTTTCATCTTCCTCATCTGTTGGTTCAAAATCGTCATCAATAATCTCATCGGGGCTTTCTTCGGGAGGTTCACCCGGTTCTTCGCCCGGCATATCGGAGGGTTCACCCGGCATATCGGTAGGGTCATTACTTGGGTTGCCGCCACTTTTACCTGTTCCTCGCTGACCGCCTCTTTTTAAGGGTGAATCATCATCGGTAGTTTTATTGGTTTTAATAGCATCTTTGGTATCATCTTTAGCATTCTCATCATAACGAATTTCAAGTGTTCCATCGGACGCAAGTTTGATTTTAAGATAAGGGAAATCGGATTTACTAATCAAGTCATACCAAAATTCCTCATAAGTGTATAGGTTTATTCCCGTTTTACCTTCCCATGTTAAATCACCTGCTTGTATGGTATTAGATTGAATAATGATTCTCCTTAATCCTTCAAGGGTGCTTTCAACAGTTTTACCATCAATTGTTCCTTCAACCACTACTACCCATGCGGGCGAGGGGCGTTTTGGAGTGTCCATAACATCTCCGGTAGTTGGATTGAGCCACAGCATACATAGTATTTAGCACAACAAGTATTTAACAGTGCGCTTTAATTTGGGCAATTGCCGCCCTTGACCCTGTGAACCTTTATTAAGGGGTTCGGACAAGTAAGGATTACAGCGCACTAAGAACGGCGCACAAACATGGAAGTGAAAAATTATGAGCAAGAAAATTAGTGAAATTGAAGCATTTTTGGCAGAAGCCGCAGACCAAGCACCTGTTAAAACAGACACCGTATTCCCTACAAGGGACAAAATTAAGGCAGAATTTGATACCCTTTATCAAGGATACATCATTGAAGGCTACAACGAGGGTATTGAAGGCGAGTATGGAGTTTCCACCGCAGTTAATATGATTGATACAAACAATGATGGCCGTCGTGTCACTCTTTGGGTTGGCGGATATGAAACCAACCACTTCTCTCAATTCCTTGAAGGACAAGCCGCAAATGGCAACACCCTCCCTTTGACTGTCTCCTTTTTGCGAACCAAGCAAACCTCCGAAAAGAGTGGCCGTGAATTCAACAAGATGGTTCTTCGTCTTGACAACGCAGGTGACGATGTGGTTATCCCACCAATCCCTGCTGACCAAGTGCCGGAATGATTCTGTCATTCTTGACTGATTGTGCAACGCCCTTCATATAAGTTAGCGTAAGCCATATCCGAATCCTGTTGAGTTCCCCTCTCAACTTGATAACCCCCGTCTGCATCGGGTCGGTCTTGATTCACCCTGCTTCGGTAGGACTGTCTCGGTATTGACTCGGTGTAGGCCACCGGATGCGGTCTTAGCAACCTTTGATATAGGCGTTAGGACAAATGTGATTCTATGATACCAAAGACTATTCACGACTTTGTGAAAAAGATGGTTGATGGTAAGCATCCTCTCAAGAAAGAAGCAATCGTTGAACGCCAAGCGAATGTATTATCCATTATTGAAACTTTGGTTTCGGGTTCGGACACGAAAGGTTCGGGCGTGGTTACAAGTCGTGAAATAAAAGGTGTTTCAACGAAAGATTCGGGCAAGGACAAAACTCTCATTCGCTTCGGTATATCCGATGGTGAAAATTCGGTAACTTGTGTCGCTCACAATTGCGATATGAAATACCTTAATGGGAGCATACCCGCCGCCGACTTAGAGAAAGCAGATACCATCATTCGGAAATCGCTTGCAGAAGGCAAACCCATCAAAGTTTCGGGTTGTTATGCTAACTTTAAGCAAGAACGAACCTTTGTCATTGATACTATCTCATGGGCCGAAGATGTTCACAAATCACAGTTAGAACAGAAGCACATTGACGCATTCATAAAAGTATGTGAAGCCGAAGGCATTACGCCACTTGATGTGATGATGGATGATGACGGTCTTTGGGCCGAAATGTATTGTGATGGTGACTTGAAACAGGCTATCTTGCTTTATTGTTTATCACCCTTTGAGAAAGAGGACATGATTCACATCGGATTGATTACGAATCCCGGCGAAGGTAAAAATCACTTGGTTGATAAGGTTATTACACCATTAGTCCGTTGCCGTATGGCGGGGACAGGAAAATTATCAACTTTTGCCGCCATGTTCGGGGCTATGTCTTCCGATGATTTATCTTCAATTGAATTAGGTCTTTTACCAAAAATGAACAATGACCGCATCATCTTTTCCGAATTTCAAACACTTGAAGAAGATGTATTCGGTGAAATGCTCAATGTAATGACTGATGGACACTATAACATACAAAAAGGCAAACTTGATGTGACCCGTCATGCTATGCTCAACATGGCATTCTTTGGAAATCCCCCTAATTATTGGCGTGAAGAAGACCACAAGAAAGAAGAAATGCTATCCGCTTTTGGAAAATATACACTTCCAATTATCTCAAGATTAACACTCATATTTGCTAAACCTACTTTGAGTAATGGTGCAGATGCCTCCGTAAAAATCAAGCAGAAGATTTTAGAAAATATGGATAAAACTGTAAAAATTGGCACAAACAAAGAACAAATTGCTAATTTAAGGGCGTTTTTCCGAGAATATCTTAAATATGTTTCAAGATTACAACCTAAATTGGGTCTGTATGAAGGCACTATCACTTCCGAATTTGAAAGGATAGAGGCAACCGAAGAATTCAAAGATGCTTTCGCCAAAAGAGGTAAAACAGATTACCGAAAGTGGGCAGAATTACTTAACTTGATTAAAGGTTTCGCTCGTTTGAATGGCAGAAGCAAACTCATAATGCTTGACCTTGACAATGCTCTTGAATTATTCCAAGATTCTTTAGAAACACTAACGAATTCATTCTCAAGAGTCGCATTACAGCAAGGTATCAATCACGAAATGGTTGAATTACACCGAGCAATTTTGAAGAAGTTTGACAACGGTTCGGGTCAAGCAAGTGGAAAGCGACATGAAATCGCTAAGTTTGCGAAAAGTCAAGGGCGTGGAAAAGATTGGGATGCACTTTGCCAAATCAAATTAGCCGATGGCGGAATGTTGGTTGAACAATTCGTGGATTGCCTTATTATCAAACCCACTTGGGAAGGTGATGCACCATGAATGCTACCGACCTATCATGGGCATTTATTACGGGATATTATTACCCGAAGTTCCTCGTTGTTGCTAAGGGTATGGAATGGGATGAACGGTATGCGTTTTTACGGACACTTTACGATGACAGGCACAAGGAAGCAAAGTGGGAAGAACGCTCGGATAATCCAATTAGCGATATGATTGAATATGTGGCAAGAAAAGACTATTTACATTTCTTCTGTATGGGCTTTACCGTTGATGATGAAGGGCATTATCAAGTCCATAAATTGATGCGTGAAATGATGATGACTTTCCGAAGCATTAGATAGAGAATGGGACAAGTGAATACTATGGCATGGAATCCCAATAATGAAACCCAAAATCGGGTTCTTTATGCCTTGCGCTTAATGCAATCAAAAGGCATAGGTATTGAAAGGGCGGCTAAAGAAGCCAAAACCACACGCCGTAGTGTAAGAAGATATGGAGAATACCTCGGTGTCAAATTCAAGGGTAAAGAGGGAACTGCTCTCCAATTCGTAGGACAACCCATCAATAAGATTGAAGACTTTTTAATCAAAATGCACAGTGGCACATCGGCTACTCAAGCGGCAAGAGAATTGAAGACTACGGTTCGCTCAATGAGCAAACAGAAATACAAAGGACAATCAATTATTACCAAATCTAATGGGCGGTGGGTGTCACAATTCATCGTTGAAGAGAAAATCATCATGGACTTTTACGGACATATCAAAAATCCACAAGGAAATGCTCTCGGAGGAAATAATGTGAGTGGGCCGGATGCGTCTTCATCTAAAAATAAAAACAAGCGTGACCCCGATTATATGGAGATTTGGTGGGATGCACTCTTAACTGATTTCGGAACAACCTTTGCTACGCCCGGAGAAGCACAAAAGTTTTGGACAAAGGAAATTATAAAAGTAGTTAAACAAAATATGGAATCTTTGGGGATGAAAGATGCTAAACTTATGAATTCGTTTCAAACAAACCCAACAGTATTAAATCAAATGAAAATTGATAGCCGAGTCCCACCACCATATACGGTTTCACCACTTGAAAGTTTAACATCAAGATATGGAGTAACTATTGAGGGTGTAAAAGTCGGCACACCGATGACTTATGAATCTCGTAGTAATATCAATTTGATACCAAAGAACGAATTCAAAGGAAAGAATATACAAAGAAATGTAAATATCCAATTCACAGTGTCTTATTTCGGACACAAGATGAGCCAATATCCAACTCCAAAGAAATTCAATTTCAAGTATTCGTTAGGCGATGAACAGTAAAAGACGCATCCTACCCTATGATTTATCATGGACTTAGGTGTAAAGATATAATAAATTTGGGGAATTATCTATTAAAATACCTAATATGTTTGTAGGTTACGGAACTTACCGAAACAACCGCTACTCAATTTGTTGTTATTTTTTAAGTAAAAAGATAGCCGCTATTGCTACTCCACCATAGAGAATCCAATTCGGGCCTTCATCGGTAGCAACTTCATCACCACTTCCATTGGTAGCATCATCTCCGCTTCCATCTCCACTTCCGTCGCCGCTATTGTCACCATCACTTGAAGCACCTTTGTAAGATATATTTTGAATATCAACAATCGCCCAATCATCCATATCGGCTTCGTCACCATCACCTACACTTGTTCCATAAGTCGTTAAGTAAAAGTTCTTGGTTCCCGAATAATCGGAACATATATCTAATGATAATTTGTCGCCACCAACCATGATAGCATATAACTTTGAATCCCCATCTCGCATACCTCCTGTGTCTAATGTATTCAACTTTTTAGCACTACTGCTCAAATTGTCATTGAAATAATCAGCATTTCCTGTTTTGATATAAACTTCCATTGTCCAACCATCATTCAATACGAATTCTAAGTTCCCGCACTTTACCGTAGTATAAGAATTCTCAAGGTCAAGGCGAGTGCCGTTTTGTCCCGAAGACCAATGATAATTTGTATCTTTAGTTCCGGAAATCTCTAACTCTTTGAAAGGTTGAACATCTGCTCGCCTTTGACCATCTTGCCACATAGTATAGTAATTTTCAAAATTTTTGGATTTCGCTTCCCCACCATCAGCAACACCATTTACAAATACAACAGGGTCATAAGTTCCGGCATTGAAGGATTGATTATCAAAAGCACTATGTCCGAAGGTCATAATATCACCACATGAAATGTGATTGTAGGCTCATCATTGGGCCGAAAATTGATTCTGCTTCTTGAGCCGCACTTGAATTATCAACTTCTGTTTGATACGCTTCTTCCGTATCTAATTCGTATTCCTTTGCGAAAGCCAACATATTTTCGTAAAACAATTTAGTTTCGGCTTCGTCACATTCGCCACAGGTAGGGTTTTTAGACAAATCAACTACTTGAACATCAATTGGTATTTCTTCCTTGTAAATAATTCGCATAGGTCGGTCTGCACTTTCCGAGGCAATAGGTAGTGAAGAGTCATCTTCTCGGTATGTTCCCTCAACAAATTGATAACGATATTTATTACCATCTGCATCAGTTCCCAAATACTGTTCCGATGAGGATTTTACAGCAACTAAACCGACAGGGGTTGTATCTCGGCTTGAATACCACCAATAACCAATACCCAAACCACCAACGAGAATAGCAATTGGCATCATAGAGGATTTAGAACTCATAGTTATTCTTTAACTCCCTTGCTATCTAATAATGCTTAACAAACATATAGATAGCGAGAAACCTTATACTATGTTATGGCTCAATCAACAAGAGATGCCCTACAAGACGGAATTGCCTTACTCGGAACTGCCCTTGCTTCTATTTCAGCAGGTGGTATGCTCCCTGCAAGCATGGGAACTTTAGCCGCAGGTGGCGGTGCTTTGGCAATTGTCGCTATGATTGAAAAGGCTTGGAGAAACAATCGTGAACAAATTATTGATGAGATTGAAGATTTGGTGGAAGATATAACCGGATTAGACATTGAATTGGATGAAGTTGTTGATGAAATTGTTGAAAAAGGAATTGAAGTCGCTACTGATGTTGCAGAAGATGGCGATTTGGACAAGCCACTTTCCGAAGTTGCTGACGAATTAAAAGACTCACTCAAAGACCTTTCAGTGAAAGAACTGAAATCACAATTGAAAGAAAGAGGGCTACCTATTGATGGGAAGAAAGCCGAATTGATTAAGCGACTTTTGAAAGTTGGTGACGAAGAATGAATTGGCGTAAGGTCGGATTATTCGCAAGTTTAACCTCTATTGTAGGTTCAATCGCTATTTATGCTCTCCACAGCCACGATTTAGGAATCTTTGTAGGACTATGGGCTTCGGCTCTCCTTCTTCTTAGTGACCGCATGGCGGAATCTCAAGAGTAAGGCTCATATAGGCGTTTGGTCAATGGGTATTTATGCCCGAAGGCCCGGAAGTTAAGCGTATCACAAATCGTTTGAATCAATTCTTTGCAGGTCGTGAATTGACCGCCATTGATTTCTATGATGAATCTTATCGGAATAAACAAGTCCGAAATGATGTTGATGATTTTGTGGCTACATTACCTGTAAAGGTAAAATCAGTTCAATGCAAAGGCAAATTCATTTATTGGACTATGGACAACGGTTTCGTTATCTTTCATACACTCGGAATGAGTGGGACATGGAGGATTCAAAATAAATCCCCTAAACATGGTCGGTTGTCTTTTCAAAGAGATGATGGAAAACTGATTCATTACAAAGATTATCGCCGTTTCGGGACTTTCAAGGTTCTTAATCCTGTTATTGCAGGTAAAGAACTGCAAACCAAACTTGAAAAGATGCTCGGCCCCGATATTTTGAACGAAGATGTGTCTTTTGATTTGTGGACTCAAAGATTTAGGAAGGTCAATCATTACAATGTTACCAAAGCGATGATGCACCAAAAGGTTGTAGCAGGGATTGGAAATTACATCAAAGCCGAAGCATTGTATCTTGCCAAGATTTCTCCCCACCGTTTTGTAAATGATTTGAATGATGTGGAATTGAAACGATTGTATCATGCTTCTTTGTGGGTTATTAAGGCTTCTTATGATGCAAGAGGGGCTACGATTCGTGATTATGAAATGCCCGATGGAACCAAAGGTGATTTCAAATTTAAGTTTAAGGTTTATTCTCAAAAGACTGACCCATTAGGATATAAGGTAATCAAAGAGGCTACGGCAGATGGTAGGACAACGCATTGGGTTTCCGAAGTGCAAGTATAGAAACCTTCGTTGAAGTTATTAGATAGTCGGGTGGTCAAACATTATATATGAGCCTTCCCGCAGTTATACGACATGAAGCCGAGCAAAAATTCGGATGGGCTGACGGTATTATCATATTTGCCGCCGCTTCTGCTCTCTTTAGATTTAGCCAAGACATTCAAGAACAGTATTTATTTCCAAACGATGAGAATAAAAGTATATGGGCTTCTGCTGTAATTGGTGTGGTGCTACTTATGCTTCGTGGCAAAGACTTGAAATCAATTATTGAGTAATTGAAGCACTTAAATAGGGCTTTAGATAATGAACCATTATGGGTTCGTATGAAGAGTATATCAAGAACCTTCACGAAGCCGCAGATGCTACTTATGAAATTGCGGAAGAAGCGAGGTCAAAAGGATTAGACCCAAAGATTACTGTTGAGATTCCAAGAGCGAAAGATTTAGCCGATAGAACCCAAAAATTATTAGACTTTTTACACCCAAGAAATACCGCAGAACAGATTCGGGAATTGACTATAAAATACGATGGAAATCGTGAGCGTGTCGCAATTGAAGTAGCGAGAATTGTTTGTGCCGAATCTTATCTCTATGGAGAATTAGTAAATTGTGCTGACTGTGGTGGTAGTGGTGAAATCAAGAAAGGAACATGGGTTTCCGAATGCTACGATTGCGGAGGTTCGGGCAACATGATGGGTTTCACAGATGAGATGGGCAGTTATGACTTTCAAACAACAATGGAAACATTTACTGAACGCTGTAAAACTCCCCTTTGGAAAGCAGGTGAAGTGTCCCAATACCTGTCCGAATTAGCCATCTATCACGGTGTTTGTGCGGGATTGGCTGTCTTGACCGAAGGAATCCTTGTAGCCCCCTTAGAAGGGGTCGTATCATCCCGATTTATTAGTAACAAGGATGGTAGCCATTCCCTCGCTATTTCCTTCGCAGGGCCGATTCGTTCTGCGGGTGGAACAGGACAGGCACTTTCAGTTCTTATCGCAGATGTTATCCGCCGTGATTTTGGATTAAAGAATCCTATTATGTCCTTTGAAGAAGTTGAGAGATATAAAGAAGAAACGGGGGCGTATGCGAGAGGGCTTCAACACCGACCATCTAATCCCGAAATTGAAGTTATTGTGAAATCATGTCCGATTTATATTGATGGCGAAGGCGTTGGAAATGAAGTTACAGGACAAAGAGATTTGCCGAGAGTTAAAACCAATAAGGTGAGGGAAGGTATGCTTCTTGTTGTTTGTGAAGGATTGGTTCTAAAAGCACCTAAGATTCTCAAATATGTGGATGAACTAAAATTAAATGGGTGGGAATGGCTACGGCCTTTCGCTAAAGGTTCAACAAAGGGAACTGATAATGAAGTTAAACCCAATAGCAAATTTATTTCCGATGTATTAGCAGGTCGGCCTATATTTTCACTCCCTATGGAAACAGGTGGATTCCGATTGAGATATGGTAGGTCAAGGTTAGCGGGATTGGCTACGACTTCATTACACCCTGCCACTATGACCGCATTAAGTGGTTTCGTTATCATCGGAACACAAATGAAATATGAGAGGCCGGGAAAAGGGACTGTTTCAACCCCCTGCGATGACATTGATGGCCCTTACATTGAATTCAAAGACGGTTCAGCAAAAACCATTGAGAACTTTGATGATTTGGAATTACAATATCCTACCGACCCCGATTACAAAATAGAAAAGATTTGGGACTTGGGAGAGATTTTAATACCTGTCGGAGAATTTTTAGAAAACAATCATGTTCTTCTTGAAAGTCCGTATGTTAAAGAATGGGCTGAACAAGTCTGCGTGGAAAAGGGATTGAATTATCCTAAAACTTTTGAAGAGGCGATGAAACAAGTAAAATTAGGATTGCCATTAGCACCTTGTTATCTTCCTTTCTTGTCCGACATAAATGATGAAGATTTTGAGACTTTATTGAAAGGAATAAATGGGGATGGGGAGATTTTAACTGATGAGGCCCGCACCATTTGTTATCGCTTGGCAGTAAATGTCAAATTAGAGAAAGGGAAGTTCTTCCTTGATGGAAAAAGAGCAGAAATTCTTATCTATTGGGCTAAAAGCGGAAATAAGTCACCGGGTTGTGAGAACTTGTTGGCGATGAGAGCATTAGGCCCGTCATTAAAATCTATCAATTTCCGCCCAAGAGTCACTTACAGAATTGGTGCAAGAATGGGAAAACCCGAAGGTTCTAAATTAAGACAAATGAAACCACCTGTTCACACTATTTTTCCTGTCGGGAATAAAATTAGTAGCAAAAGATTGATTTCCGATGCCGCTAAAAGAGAAGATGATTTACAGGTTGGAATAAGAGTCTGTGAAACCTGTGGAGATTTTACAAGCAAAGGCGTTCATTGTAACAAAAATACTGTGTTTCATGGAAACGAATGGGTGTCCAAAACAGATGAGATTTGGGATGATATTTCGGCTAAAGTCCTGTGGGAAAAATCATTGAAACAAGTTCACGAAATTGAAAATAAACAAGGTATTGAAATATCTTTTGGCGAAAAGACTACTAAGAAATTGACTTCGGCTAACCCTGCGGTAAAGGGTGTCAAAGGGCTTAATAGTCGTGAAAAGACCGGAGAAAATATGATTAAAGGTATTTTGCGCCATAAAAATGATATTTCAACATTTAGAGATGGAACAATTAGATTTGATATGGTGGATATTACGATGACTCATTTCAAACCAAGTGAAATAGGTATTACGGCTAAACAAGCAAGAGAATTAGGATACGATGTTGAACATGACGATGAAGTGGTTGAATTGAGGCCACAAGATGTAGTCATCCCCATGAATTGCACCGAAGGATTATTCAATACTACGAAGTATATTGATGACTTATTGGTAACTCTTTATGGGATGGATAGATTTTACAATTGCGAAACGCCTAAAGATTTAGTCGGTCATTTGATTATGGGTATAGCACCGCATACGAGTGGGGCTATTCTATCCCGTATAATCGGCTTTGCTGACATTAAAGGGCATTATGGGCATCCTTACTTCCATGCGGCTAAACGAAGGAACTGTGATGGTGACATTGATGCAATTTTATTGCTCTTAGATGGCCTTATTAACTTCTCTAAATCTTTCCTTTCGGCATTTAGAGGTGGATTGATGGATGCACCGTTGATTTTGACTACTACAATTATTCCTACCGAGATTGACAAAGAGGCATTGAATGTTGATACAATGAATCAATACCCAATCACATTTTATGAAGGGACAATGAATAGACCTGCGGCAAAAGAGGCTACGAAAAGTCTTGGAATTGAAACTGTTGAAGTGCGATTGAAAAAAGGATTGAATGCTTTTGAAGGATTTGGTTATACACATGAGACTACTGATGCTTGTCAATCACCTAAAAATAATCCTTACAATACTTTGGAATCAATGAAAGAGAAAACCATGCTACAATTTGAATTAGGAAATGTGATTCGGGCTGTGGATAATAAAATCCAAGCAGGGAAATTGATAAATCGGCATTTGATTCGGGATATGAGAGGTAATCTAAGAGCCTACGGACAACAGAAAACAAGATGCACTAAATGTGGAGAAAGTTATAGGAGAGTTCCAATTGCAGGTAAATGTATTACAGTCTTGAAAAAGGATGCCGAGAATCCATTGACAGGTGAAATAGAAGACCTCATTTGTAACCATAAATTGATTCTTACTGTTCATCATGGTTCAGTTAAAAAATATGATGGATTGATAGCCCAAATTATTGAGCAATATGGCTGTGATGACTATACAAATAATTTATACCAATTGGTTTCCTCTTGGGTGACTGATACCTTCTCTTCCGATGAAGAAACCGAACAAAGAAGATTAGATGAGTTTTGATAAAACCTTAT
>Ga0308019_10000550_pt1 | contig 23460 bp, 18 predicted proteins | sample Neamet284_FD_203135 | JGI IMG/M metagenome (GOLD analysis project Ga0308019, IMG submission 203135) | Marine microbial communities from water near the shore, Antarctic Ocean - #284 | ecosystem: Environmental > Aquatic > Marine > Unclassified | place: Southern Ocean | collected 2014-10-01 | reverse complement strand
ATTCATTTTTTCACTTCCTTTTTGAGTATTCCATCTCCATGGTTGGCGAGTAGGCAGGGGCACCGGGAGTCGAACCCGGGTCTGGAGACTCGCAATCTCCAATGCTATCCGTTACACCATGCCCCTATGAATGCAAAACAGGCGGAGGTACCCGGATTCGAACCGGGGTCCAGGGATTCGAAATCCCTGATGCTATCCACTACACCATACCTCCAAACTGCTTTACAGGTAACAGCGGGTGCACATGTAGTTGATACACATGCAGCTACGCTGCCCAAACCCGGATCAGTCGCTTTAACTGCGATGACGGAGGGTCCGCATCAACGAAAATTGGTTGTTGATTGTTGGTCCCCTCATATTGTTCACCTGTCCGGTTCAATACTGGAAATGTGCACCTTCCGTAAAAACCTTTCGGTAGAATGACTGTATTCCGGAAACTTATGTTTGACCTACATGCGCGGAAAGTATTGTTACCACGCATATGCGCGTGTCATACTTGTAAAGGAAAAATTACATTTCTCCGGAAGGTGGTCGCCAAAAGTGGAAATATGTTTGAAAAAAACGGTAATCTCACTCTTGTTTCCGGAAAACTGCGCTTGGCTTTTGTTTGATGCAGGAAAGCGAACCTTCAAGAGGGAGTACGATGTTTGGTTTAATCATGGAGAACCGTTTTCCCAAGAGAATTCAACCGACCACAACCGACAGCCTTCGAACTGCAGTGAACCGTGTCGTAAACCGACGAAGTGTTCACCGCGATTTCTTACGCGTATCAAAAGAAATGGAAGAGCGAATGGCAGAAGATCGACCCTCGACCATGTTCTTTTACGGATTATGATTTGACTCAAAGTCTCACCCCTCCGCTTCCTCGCAGATCACCTCCATTGCGGAGGGGTGGTGACATCTCGAGAGAAGTATTGATGACGAACAACCAATTCGACACACTATGGAGCCTTTAGCCTGGGAAGCAATTCTTGCAGCAGGTCTCTTCTTTGCACTCGGTGCAACATCGCCTGGACCGAGTTTAATTGTCGTGTTACGCAATACCCTCATCGGTGGGCGACGGCAAGGAGTTGCCTGTGCAGTAGGGCATGGACTTGGCTTTGGCATCTATGCCGGAAGTGCTGTCTTTGGCTTGATTCTTTTACTCGAGAATTCACCGAATGTATTTTTGCTGTTACAGATCATTGGGGCGGTCTTACTGGTTTGGTATGGTATCACAATGTGGACTGCCAAAGTGGATGCACTGGAAGATGTAGATATCAAGGCCACCAACCATCAACGGCAAGGGTTTACTGAAGGGTTTGCAATCGCATTCTTTAATCCGAAAATCGCTCTTTTTTTGGTTGCGGTATTGGCACAAGTGCTCAAGCCAGGAATGGGTTTTGAGACCAAACTTGCCATAGGCGCTCTTGGAATGACCATCGATACGCTCTGGTATGTCCTTGTTGCACTCGTCTTAACAGGAACCCCCATTCTTGAAAAACTTCGTGAAAACGGTGAACTGGTCTACAAAGCAACTGCGATTGCGTTGTGGGTTTTTGCCTCAACAGTGGTTTGGAGCCTTGTCTGATTACTTTTGACAACGTGGGCACAAAAAGGTCGAACGGTTACTTTGAACGATCCGTTCGATGGTTCCATTACAGCCTTCTTTGAGACAAGGTCCATCTTCCCGGCCATAGGCTTGAAACTGGTGACCAAAATATCCGAGTGTTCCATCGACTGCAGCGAAATCATTGAGGGTCGAGCCACCAACTGCAATAGCTGCTTTGAGCACATCTTTGACTTGCGCAACCAATTCAATGAGAGCCTTGGTTGGTTTGCCATCTTTACGAACCAACTTGTGAGTTGGAAGAGTTGGAGATATTCCTGAACGATGTAAAGCCTCGCAAGCATAGATATTACCGACACCAACGACGAACCGTTGGTCGAGTAAAGTCGTCTTAATCGGTGAACGTTTTCCTTGACAGCGAAGCGCTGCATCTTCAGCAGTCCATTGTTCAAGTGGTTCAGGACCGAGGTGTTCGAGAAGTGATTGTACCGGTTCTTCTGCTCGATCGAAGAGATCGGCAATTCCGAATCGGCGTGGGTCGGTATAGACCGCTACTGAACCGTCATCGAAGCGGAATTCCATGTGGTCATGACGCCCATCAAAGCCGGTGAGTTCTCCAAACTTGGAATGGTTTGAACTGGCATCTGCTTGAAGATAACGAGGTGCTTCTGAAGGAGTGATGAGGGTGTATCGGCCCGACATTCCAAGATGTGAAAGGAACACAAGCCCGTTGGTGGTATCGATGAGAAGGTACTTTGCACGACGGCGAACTTGAGCAATTGTTTGCCCGGTGAGTCGTTGTGCCATCTGTTCTGGAAAGGGAAATCGAAGACCTGCTCGGCGAAGCGTCACTTCGGTGATCGTTCGACCAACCCAAGCCTGTTCAAGACCAGTTCGTACGGTCTCAACCTCGGGTAACTCAGGCATCGAATCACTCCATCTTTCGAACGGCGAAAAGAACGTGATTATCTTCATATCCAGTTAACGAGATTCGTTCCTCGACTTCAAAGCCTGAAGTGGTAAGTTGGTGCTCAACCTTGTCGAAGAGTGCTGCTTCTCCTTCCCCAGTCCATCGTTCACTTGCTGCTTTGAGTGAAAGAAGACCAGTGCCATCGCGGTTGAGAAAACGCCTACATGCTCCGATGAAGATATCGACTTGCCCTGCTTGAGCCACATCTTGAAACAGCCAATCGACTTTACGAGGAAGTAAAACACCCCAAGCAGCGTGTTTTCTTGCATCTCCGAGCACTGGGACCAAGCCTGGACGACTCTTTGCCATGTGCGTCAGTTCTCGCAAGCATCGCGGTGCAAGGTCAACTGCGACTAAGCGACCTCGTAATTCGTTTCCTTGACCACATAAGTGGTCATGTAAATGGCTGATTGAAGTTCCATGTCCAGCGCCGAGATAGAGTACCGTTGTGCCCTCTCTTGGCAATAACCACGAAGGGTCACGCCGAGTACGCATAATGGCTGCTCCAAGTTTAGAGCGAGACGGGTCCCAGCGGCGGAATTCAGTTCCAGAAAAGGACCGGAGTGATTCACCATAGACTGCTTTTCTGGGAACGGCATTGGTGGTCCACAATGCACGACCATCTTTCTTCACAGCCCACGACAACATCGTAGAACGGCGCCGGTTGTTGTTTTTGGCCATAGCAAAACCTCAGTTTCGGCGGGAAGGGGGCATGGGGTGCGCTTGACGAATGGCTTCAACTCTTTCTTCGAGTTCTCGCATTTCTTCTTCGCCCCAAGGCTCACCTTCAAAGGCATCGATTTTTGCAGCAATGCTCGCTTTAGCAGCGACGGTTCGAGAGATTTTTCCACGAACCCATCGTGGTGAACGTGAAATCCAAGGGTGCATGAAAATGTGTCCGTGCTTTGGAGGTGGAGCACCTGTTTTGAGATGGTGGAAGAACGCTTTTTCAGCACCAAGAACTTGAACGGTTCCTGCAGGGAGGCGTGCCAATCGCATACGTCCATGTGCTTCAACACAGAGACGTGCAGCGAGCAGCGGCCCTAAAAGTGCTGAGAGAGATGGGAGATGTTGAAGTGTTAAATGACGTATACCGTTTTCCAAACGATCTAACTGGCCTCGGAATACAGACACACTTTGTCCCCATTCTTTGAGTGCTTTCCATTCTGGTTTGTCTGGTCCAACAGGTGGGAGAGATACTTCGAGAGTTTGCGAGAGGTGTTCTAACGATTCTGCTTCACTAATTGTTTTTCCAAGACTTGAACGGTCTTGACCAAATCGTGCTTCAGGTAAAAACAGGCCAACCCATTCAACCATGCGTGCTTCCATGGTGATGTATGTGCTGCGTAATTCATCGCTGGCTCGCATTAGGTGCTCGAGACGACGGTCGGGGTCACCTGCTGCTTGAGCAACACCTCGGGTTGCCATAGCAATCGCTGCTTCATCAGCAGCTTGTTGAGCATCATCATCAGGTAATGGCCAATCGGCATCAGGTAAATCGAGTTCACCATGAACTCGTGGCTTCGCTTCAGGGAAGCGTTCCAATAACAGCAATGCTTCAGGCGTAAGTTCACCCTCAGCAATGCATTCAAGACGAGATACGATGGTTCGCTGGTCATGGAAGCCATCCCATTGTTCATCGTCAAGTATCGAACCGTTGGCATCGGCAACCGCTGCTGCACGCCAATCATACCAGAGCCACATACTTCTCCGATTGGGCGCTCTGTCTTCACACTTCCCTCCAAACCTTTTACGGTATCTCGTAGAATAATCTCAATCAATGTGTCATTTGAATGCAAAGGTTCTGTCCGATAAACATAAGTAATGCTTGCCTAACCTGTTGCTATGTTTTGCCCCGAATGTGGAACTCTCTCATTCCCTAACCCGAAAGGTGAGATCGCCTGTACCAATTACAAATGCGGATATAATGGTCCTGCAAATGTCGTCATCAAAGGAACAGACGGCAAAGAAGTCGACCTTTCGAAAGCAACCTCGAGCACAGATACAAAGAGTCGTGTGTATGATATCATCAAGGATTCTGATGAACGTCACGGCGTTCTCACCTCAGGCACCTATATGTGTCCGAAATGCGATGGAATCAAGGTATTCTCTTATCTTCAGCAAACCCGTTCATCCGATGAACCAGAAACACGGATGCTCACATGCAAAAATTGCGGCCACGGATGGCGTGAATACTGAGAATATCTTACTTCAGTCGAATTAAAGGCGACTATGGGTCGTGTTAATTGAGTTCAAAAGTAAACATACGCATCTGCGAAGTTGTATTGACCCTGGTCAAAAAGTGCTTATACGACTCAGAAGTCGTTTTCAACACGTGGTGCCAAGAAGTATTGAACTTCAGCAGCGCCATCATAGAAATTGAATGACATTGAAAGTGGATAGTTCTCACCAAATCCGATGTTAACCGATTCGAGGTTACCGAACACCTTCGACAAAGGAACGAGATAGGTCAATGAATATTGACTTCGAGCAGGCCCTTCACATTCAATGTGTTGTAATTCGTCTTTGTTGAAGGCAACTGTAACTGAATCAGTAGATCCCAAGACATGAACAGTGAATGTGTTTTCATCAATACTAAAGTTCACTAAATCGCCAACTTGACGAGCAGCCTTGAGGGCTTGAGTGAAGTCAGCGCCCGAAATCGTCACTTTACAAGGAAGTTTCAGTTCGGGAAGGGTTGGTGGAGTCATGGTCGAGTTGTCGAGAGGTCGGATGTTTCGGTCAATCTTTCCAAGATTGACGGTCAAAACACCGGTTTCGTCGCCATAGGCCATTTCAATCATGTCAGTTGGTCCGCCGAGGCTGACCAGTTCCTTGATTTTACGAAGCTCAAGACCAAGCGAAGTTTCATCGAGTTCCCAGGTCTCGAATGCTGCTGAATCGATTTTCATTCGAATCATAGCAACGTGAGATGGATCAACGACACGGATTTCTAATCCGCTTTCGCTAAAATCAAACCTTGCGTCTTCAACAACTACACCTAACGTGTCAATAATCTTGCTAATCAAGTCCTGCCGGGCCGTGACGTTCAACATGAGATACACCCCTCTCCAATTACGCTTCACTTTCGACGGCTTATGAACTTAACAGCATTGAATGATAAAATGTGGGGCGTCGGGCGCGGTTTAATCAAAAAGAGCCATTTTCCGCGCATGGAGCAGATGACATCTTTATTGGCCGTCAGTAAAAACCAGCACTATGCAACTAACGCGTACACTAAATGTAATAACCATGGCTTGTCTTCTGTTCCTAACTGGATGTTTCGGATTGGTGGATGATACAATCACTCCAGATGCTGAGGGTCAAACACCTGTAACGGAGGGGAACAATTCCACTAACCATGCCCCATTTATTGACACTTCGTCGATACTGAACCAAGTGAACTACATGCAAGAGGAAATGGCACGGAGCAACATATCTTACGATTCGATGACTGGCGAAGAGGTACTGAATGGATTTAACGTCTCACTCTACCATGCTGCAATAGATCTCGATGGCGATGTGATGACAATGGGATGGGACATCAATCTTGATGGCTCCATCGACACCCCTGCTACAATGGCTTCAGGAGTTACAAATCTCTCAATTGACATTGTACTTTGGACTAACCTCTCTGACTTATTCGGAGTACAAGGTCATTACCTGACCACTGTAGCGTTTATCGCTATCGATGAACATGGTTCTGCAAATGCTGAATTTGTTGAATTGTTTACAGATGGGAATCTTGTACTTTACGTCTTTGACGCTGACGATGCATCTGGGTCCCCATCCGAAGCAACCGATGACAAGCTCATTCGTGTAACAATGACCCAAGGAAGCGCCATTAACTGGGCTGCAATCTCTGTTGAGATTTCAGTCAACAATGAAGCACCTGTAACCTGCAACAACCCTGGTTTGACCGGCGGTGGCTGTGATCTCGTAGAATTCGGAGACATCTCAGACACATCATGGACTGTGGGGGATGGTGTCACAATTATGGAAAATGGACAACAACTTTGTGACGTTGCACCAGCACCTTGTAACATCAAAGTTACCATTACTGACACACAAGAAGGAAAGACGCTTGACGAGTCTTCCGCCAATTCATCGTGATTGAGGAAACGAATCTCCCTTGACTTGATATGGGCAGCCCATTTGCCTTGAAGCATGGGCGAAGTATCTGGCTCCGTATCCCCACTGCTCAAAGAAGACGGTGAAGCGTTCAAAGTCGCTGTACTTATCCCTACCATCAACAATGCAGATGAACTTGACATTGTGCTTGGACGCCTCTCAAAACAAACTTACCCTCACTTTGAAGTCATCATCTCCGACTCAAAATCAAAAGACCACACCAAAGAAGTGTGTGAGAAATACGGTGCTACGTGGATTGAAGACCCCTCTCGTAACCGAGCAGATGCCTGTAACTATGTGCTCCGACAAATGGACCATGAATTAGTCCTGTTCACAGACGATGATACCATCCCCCCTCTGGATTGGGTCGAAAAATTAGTTCGGTGGTTCAAGGATCCTGAAGTCGGCGCAGTTGGCGGACCCAATTTTGCACCCGATGAAGACCCGTTTGGCGCCAAGTGTGCCGATGTTGCCTTCTGCACCAAATTCATGACCGCTGGAACTCGCTATGGCGCTCAGCCAAAGGGAGAATTGGTCCCCATTACGCACAACCCTGGCGTCAATTCTGCTCACCGGATGGCGAACCTTCGAGAAGTAGATTTCTTTGAACCAGGATGCATTGGGGCTGAAGATGTGGTATTGGATGCAAAAATTCAACGTGCAGGTCACAAGTTGTTCATCGACCCTTCCAACGTCATGCCTCATCGACGCCGACGTCCATTCCGACCTTACATGAAGCAGATGCGGAACTATGGCTATACTCGAATGGTTGCGAATCAACGATGGCCTGAAATTTCCACATGGTCCCACACCGCCATCGGTTTCTTCCCGGCACTGGTTGTCGTGGCTTTGCTTGGGATGCTCTACGGAGCTCTTACAGGCGGAGCAGCGGCTGAACTTTGGTTCTGTCTTGGAGGCGAGTGGAATCTTTCACGCATTGCCTTCCACATCCCACTCGGATTGATTTGCCTGTATATCGGTATCTGTTGGCTTGGAGCTGCTATTGGAACATCTCCCCATCGCTCGATTGGGACTGTGTTCTTTGCACCATTATTTGTCTTCTTAGCGCAATGGGCTTACGGCCAAGGCGTCATCAAAGCATGGAGAGAAATTCGACGCACTGGTGGCAAAGCCGGTGAAGGTACACAAATCGATGACCGCATACGTACGGCATGATTCCTCACCCTGTGGAAAGTGCACATAGACTCGCCAAAAAAAGGGGAAGCCCTTTGATTGATTGATGTAAAGTCAAGTTATGGCCGGTCGACTCCAGCGACGATTATCTGAATTGGATACACCGGATCATGCGACTGATGAAGAGGAGATTTGGTCACTCATCCGTCTAAGTCTCGTCATTATTCGAATCATACTTTTTGTTGCAATCATCGCAATATCAGAACTGATGGAGAACTACTTCTTCTATAACTTATCAATGGCTTTGTGGGCTCTTATCATCGGAGTACCCTTGTTTATCCTCATCTCATGGGGAATCATCTTGGGCGATCGTATCATCAAAAAAGCGGATACTGGAATTGCAGAAACTACCTTGCTGCGTCCAATACGGGAACGACTCTAAGACTCGTCTTCATCGAGAGAAAGTCCTGCCATGTCACCAGTTTGGATGGTCCATTGACTGGCATAGACGCCATTCGCTGCAACCAAGTCATCATGGACTCCGCGTTCGACAATCGCTCCATCAACCATGGAAAGAATCTCATTGGCATTACGAATAGTACTCAAACGATGAGCTACTGCGAGGGTCGCTCTATCACTACCACTTGCAAGGAGATTTTCTTGGATGCGTCGTTCTGTTTCTGCATCAAGAGCGCTTGAGGCTTCATCAAGAATCAGCAAACTCGGTTGCTTGAGAAGGGCACGGGCCAGTGAAACACGAGCACGTTGTCCACCGCTGAGTTTTGCTCCGCGGTCTCCAACCATCGTATCCAAACCGTTTTCCAGCTCTTGAATGAAATCCCAAGCACCTGCAAGTTTGAGAGCAGTGCTGAGTTCTTCATCGGTTGATTCTTGATTATATCTCACATTGTCACTTACAGTCCCATAGAACAAGAAAGGCTCTTGGCTGACGAATCCAATTTTATCACGAACTGAGTGAAGAGTGAAATCGTAGAGTGAACGGCCGTTGATCAAAACTTCCCCACTGTCCGGTACATAGTAACTCATCAAGAGTTTGAGAATTGTGGTTTTGCCTGCACCGGTGTGGCCCATAACTCCGAGAAAGTCTCCACCTTCTGCTTTGAAAGAGATTCCACTCAAAACTTTGATGGATGTGCCAGGATAGGTGAAGTGAACATCCTTAAATTCTACAGAAACAATAGCTTCGTTCAATTCAATAGCATCGGGTTTATCGAAGATTGTCGGTTCTAAATCGATTGTTGCAAAGACACGCTTTGCGGCTGCTTCACCACGCTGAAGTTGGTTGATAAGAATACCAAAAATAAACATAGGCATAGTCATTCTTGTGCTAATGAGCAAAAAGGTCACTAATTCACCTGTAGAGATTTCACCTTCACCAGCGAGATATCCTCCCGCAGTAACCAACAATCCAAACGCAATTCCTGCAATGACGTAAATCATTGGTAAAAACCGGTTTCGATCTCGACTCGCACCCATTGCTTGGTCTCGATAATTACCTGATTCGCGACCGACCCTTTCGGATTCCCATGCCTGTGCATTGTATGCTTGAACAACAGATATTCCGGAAATGAGGTTTTCTAAAACCGCATTAATATCACCAGTCGATTCGCGTTGTTTCCGATATTTGCGCTGAACTCGTGTTGAAAACCAATACACGCACGGAATAATGAAAAGGATAGGGCCGAATAAGATTCCAGCTAATTTGAGCGACATTGAAGCCAAGATTACGAATGCAGTAAGGAAGGTAAATACGATCCGGATAATCGATGTTGATGAATCTGATACAACGTCTTCTAATTGGTTAACGTCACTTGAGAGAATCGACATCAGTTGTCCTGTTTGACGCATATCATAGTAAGAGGCTTCCATGGCGATGAGTGAACGGGTTGCATCCATGCGTAAATCGTGCTGAATGTTGTAACCAAGTGTTTGCCATGAATATTCCGAAATACCTTGGAAAAAAGCAAGCATCACAAACCCTGTAAAGATCATGATACCATAGCCAATGGCCGGTTCTGAATGAATGGCATTGATTGCGTCTTGAACAAACATCGGTCCGACCATTATATCGGATGTGAAGTAATCGACAGCCCACCCAATTGCTACAAAAGGAACTAAGTCGACAACTCGAGCACAGGCATTTCCAAGAAACCCTGTAACCAAACGGCGAGGGTATCTGAATGCGTATGGTACGACCCTCCAAACTTGGCTTCCGAGTACTTGAGTAGCCTCATTGATTTGCTCGGGTTCAAGAGATTGAGACTTCGCACCTTGGCGACCATGGCGTGACATATCTCTAGCGCATAATTCGTGCTTCTTGAACCCTCTCAACAGAGGAGCCGGAGTGACAGAGAAACAAATCATTCATGTGGGAGGCGCGACATCCTCTGCCTATGACGCCAACCCACCGCATGCGAGCAATCACTTTCTCAGCATTGATGTTGATTCAAGTTCTTGCCCCAATTACCTATGCTTCACCTTCTTCTGAGCCTGCTATTTCCATAGAAACCGACATTGATTTGGAATTGTTTAGCCAAGTTGGACTTTCGCCGAGTAAAACGCCTGCCAATGGTTGGTTTGAGCCTGAAGAAGGTGCTGGTGAACTCAATTTGTTGCATCGAGATGCTGGTGTTGTGGCTATCGAAGACTGGAGCGAATGGACCGGACAATCGTCGATACTGAACGGATGGTTTGTGCTTACACACGAATTCCCAGTCCCAACCGAATGGTTTTACCAACTGGATGATGCAGGAATTGATTGTTTCTCATTCCTTCCTCCGAATGCTTTCCATTGTGAACTTCAAGGAAGTTCGATTGATGAATTAACAAAACTCGAAGTTGAAGGGATTGTGCAACTTGACCCCTCGGACAAAGTCCGGAACAACCTCATTGAAGCGATAACAGGCACCGAAGATTACAGCGCCTTTACTTATTCCGTAGAAGGAAAAGCCATTGTCGACCTTGTTCTTTCAGGAGATGAATTACCAGAAGGATTACTTCAGCGTGATGACATTAAAGTGGATTCTTCAAGTGGGCGATTCGCAACTGTGGTGGCTGAAACAAGTGGAATAGTTTGGCTGGCCAATCAAGGTGGAATCGAATTTATTGATTTGAGTTATATTCCAAGACTTTCCAATGCAGTTGCTGGAACCATCCTCCACGCAGATGATGTTCAAGATTCGACAAAAATGTTGAATGCAAACTCTTCTTGGAGTGGATTAGATGGCAGTGGAATTGTCGTTACTGTTGGCGATTCAGGGTTGGATAATGGAGTAAATAACTCAAACATGCATCCTGATTTTGCAGACCACATCAAGGGGATTCTTTCATTCCCAATTCCTCCATCGAAGTGCTCATGGAATGGTGGCGGTGGCACTCCTGGGACATGTGATGATGGTGCTATGGACTACAATGGCCATGGCACACATGTAGCCGGCTCGGTTCTTGGAGACGGTACCGATAGCAGTGGAGCCCATGCAGGAATTGCCCCTGAAGCACAATTACTCTTCCATGCAATAGGACAAAACAATGGCGCATCCCTAGGAGGAATTCCGAATGACGTTGGAGATATGTTCGATTTAGCAGTTGCAAATGGAAGTCGAATCCATACAAATTCATGGGGTTCTTGTATCGGCGACCCTTGCTATTCATGGGGGCTTTATTCCGCTCGTTCGATGCAAATTGATACTTCGGCAAGGACCAATGACGAACTCGTAATCTTGTTTGCAGCCGGAAACGATGGTGTTGATTCGAATAGCGACGGCGATACTGATCCTGATACTCTTATCTTTGAGGCAGTTTCGAAAAATGTGATGACGATTGGAGCAAGTGAAAATTTGCGAAGTGGTACAGGAATGTCATGGCCACAGTCATATTCTGACAACTGGTCTGGAATGGTAGATTGGTCAAGCCGTGGCCCTGCCGATGATGGTCGCACCAAGCCCGATTTCGCTGCACCTGGAACCAATATTTACTCGACACGTTCCCGTTCATCAAGTGGATCTGGCAACTATGTTTCCATGAGCGGCACAAGTATGGCAACACCGATTGCTGCAGGTTCTACTGCACTTCTACTGGAACATATGATCGAAAACCGTAACCTTCCCGACCCAACATCTGCACTTGTGAAGGCAATTTTTGCAGCCTCTGCACACGATATGATGGGTCAATATTCATCGGCATTGATTGGAGCGGGGCGTGATGCGCCAAACAATCACGAAGGCAATGGACTGATCGATTTGTGGTCGGCAATGAACGCATCTTACATTCAAGATGAATCCGTTATTACAGATGCTGAACGCGGTTGGAGTTTTGTCGTTCCAGCATCAGCACCTGACCTCAGGTTGGCACTTTCCTATACTGACCCTGCTGCATCTGTCGTCTCTTCGACTCAATTGGTAAATGACCTCGATATTGCTATTAAAGACCCATCGGGAACTTGGACCAACCTTTCTGATGATCTGAATAATCTTCGAACTCTCGACTTTACAAATCCTGCCCAAGGTTCATGGGAAGTTCACATATTGGGGACTCAGGTTGCTTCGAGTGGCCCTCAGTTCTTTGCAGTCGCCATGAATGCTGAATATGCTTTTGTCAACCTTACGCTCGATGCTGACCTCGATGGAACCGAAGACAGTTTAGACGATTGTGCATTCACTTCTGGAACTTCGACCATCGACCGTCAAGGGTGTGTTGACACCGATGCTGATGGCTATTCCGATCCCACATTCAATTGGAGTATTGCGAATGGTGCAGATGCTTTCATCAACGAAATTACTCAATGGAAAGACCAAGATGGTGATGGTTACGGCGACAATACGGTAGGATTGAATCCAGATGCCTGTCCAATTCTGGTTGGTACTTCTACCGGTGACCGGTATGGGTGCCTTGACCCTGATTCGGACACATATTCATCTCCCGATGAGGGGTGGACGGCATCGAACGGAGCAGACAGTTGCCCAAGTATATACGGACCATCAAGTGGAGACCGGTCAGGTTGTCCTGATGAAGACGGAGATACCTACAGCGACCCTGACCCAAGTGGCACCAATGGCTCTGCTTGGCTTGTTTCCAATGGCGCTGATGCTTTCCTTGGCGATAATACGCAATGGAATGATACCGATGGCGATGGATTTGGAGACAATCCACCTCCAGCAACCCTCGGCGATGCGTGTCCTGCAATCTCGGGCACCTCTTCTGAAGACCGAAGAGGTTGCGTTGATACAGATGGCGATGGCTATTCTGATGCCGACCTTGTTTGGTTGGCCCACCCTACCGGAACTGCTGACGCATTCCCCAACGACATTACCCAATGGCTCGATACCGACGGTGATGGTTATGGTGACAATCAAACTGGAAACAATCCGGATTCATGCCCGATTGACTCTTCCAGTGGAACTCGTTCGTCCATTGACCGCTTAGGTTGCTCTGACAGTGATGGTGATGGATACTCAGATGCTGATGCAAATTGGCCTGCACACCCAATCGGGTCTGCCGATGCATTCCCAATTAGTCCTACACAATGGCATGATTCGGATGGTGATGGATACGGAGATGAGCCACTCGGTGCAAATCCAGACGCTTGTATCACCGTTGCTGGAACTTCTTCCCAGGACCGGAACGGTTGCCCTGACGCTGATGCTGATGGATACTCTGACTCGGACCCGCTTGGAAATAACGGTTCAGTTTGGACGACAAGCAATGGCGCAGACGTTTGGCCAAACGAGCCAACCCAATGGGCCGATACGGATTCTGATGGCTATGGAGATAATCCAAATGGAGTCTTCCCTGACCACTGTCCGGCTGTTATTGGCACCTCTTCGGGCGACAGATACGGATGTCCTGATACCGACGGCGATACATACTCCGACGCAGATGATACATTCGGAAAGGAAGATGGAGCTGATATCGCTCCAAGCGACCCACTCCGTTGGTCTGACTTCGACGGGGATGGATTTGCTGACCAAATCGATGATGACTGTCCAACCTTCGAGGGATATTCTACTGTTGACCGTATGGGTTGCCCCGATACCGATGGTGATGGATCTTCTGACCCAGAACCAAATTGGACGCCAACCGACAATGGCTCAGATGCTTTCAAGACCGACCCGACCCAATGGAGCGATGCTGATGGTGATGGATTTGGCGATAATGCAACTGGAAATTTAGCCGATGATTGTCCGCTCGTCCATGGAAACTCATGGCAAAACAACACCCTTGGTTGTTTCGATACTGACCAAGACGGTTGGGCTGACCAAGAAGATGCAAAGGTCAATGATTCGAGCCAATGGTCGGATATTGATGGTGATGGATTTGGTGATAATCTCGGTGGAACAACACCTGACTTTTGTCCAAGTCTCGCTGGAAACTCAACTTTAGGCAATCGCATGGGTTGCCCTGACGCAGATGGCGATGGATGGGATGATGTGGCTGACCAACTGCCAAACACTCCGAACCAATGGCTTGACCAAGACGCAGATGGATACGGCGACAACGCAACTGGCCCTCAACCAGATGCTTGCCCAGGAATCGCCGGAAACTCAACAATTGACCGCTACGGATGTGTCGATGATGATGGAGATGGAATGTCAAATGAGAGCGATGCGTTCCCGAACGACCCAACCCGCTCCCAAGATTCCGACGGTGATGGATTTGATGACCTCGAGGATGATTGTATCAATGCAGCAGGGAACTCTACCATGGATCGAAATGCCTGCCCAGATACGGATGGCGATGGATATTCCGACCCAACACTACCATTCGGAAATGATTCAGGCTGGAACAGTTCAAACGGTGCTGATGCTCTTCCACTCAATCCAACACAATGGAATGACAGCGATGGAGATGGGTACGGAGAGAACCCTTTGGGAACTCAACCGGACTCTTGTCCTTCTGAAGAAGGATACTCCACTTTTGGCACCTACGGTTGCCCTGATGAGGACAACGATGGGGCATCAGAAGGTGATGATGCGTTCCCGGATGAACCAACTCAGTGGCAGGACCTTGACGGTGATGGATACGGAGATAATCCAAACGGAACGCAACCAGATAATTGTACAACTGTCATCGGAGTCTCGTATCGCGATGTCTATGGATGTCCTGATTCAGACGGTGACGGGGCAAGTGATATCAACGATTTGTGGGTCAATGATTCATCTCAATGGTTCGATACTGATGGTGATGGACGTGGAGACATCCGACAAGGTACAGATGGCGATTCATGCCCAACTGTGTTCGGAACTGCTTCACTCGGAAACGACCGTGGATGCGTCGATACAGATGGAGATGGATATGCAGATTCAGAGGATGTATTCCCGAATGAACTAACTCAATGGACCGATGTGGATGGCGATGGATTCGGTGATAACCAGTCATTGGGTGCATCAAGACCAGATCACTGGATCGATGACCCTTCTCGTAACGTTGCTGAGGCTGAACTCACCTGCGCTCCAGAAAACATTCAACTCGACCTTGCTGGAGATGATTATTTCTCTTTCAGCTGCACCGTAGTAAGTGTACTCAGTGACATAACGATTCGTGTGGAATGGCAGCAACTCGCTTCCATTATCGCTTCGGAGCAAATTCATGTTTTGACCTTCACGGAAACGACTGGTTTGACTCAAACTGTTCTCTTCAGTGGAGAAGGTCGAAGCAATGGGAACTTCGAATTATATGTCACCATCAAAGAACCTGGTGTAGACATCGCCATGGATTCGGATTCAATCAATTTGAAAGTATCTGATTCACGAATTGATGATGGAACGGATTTGAATCCAGTCCAATCCAAGGGACTGAGTGACGTTGTGGAGATGCCAATCGTTCAGGCATTGTTGGGTGGTCTTGTTCTCTTCTCCCTCATGGGTCTGTTGATGATCCGAGGTAATGCATCGAAAACTCGACATGCAAAAGAACGTATTGAACATGCTCGAGAAGTCATTAAATCTCGTATGAATCGTATCAACGAGCCGCCGAAGGATACCCTTCGCCAAGCGTTTGGAGTCAATGGAAGAAGTCCTCCTCCACCTCCACCTCGACCACCTATGCCTTGAATCGGTAATTGAAAGACCGATTCACTCAAAGAGGAGAGGCGGCTGGGCATGAATAACACATCGAGCGGATATGGTGTAGTGGCAACATAGGAGGTTTCCAACCTCTTGTCGCGGGTTCAACTCCCGCTATCCGCACCTCGATTATTCCCCATTGAGTGTAAGCAAGAGGAGTGAAGAGACATTCATCAATATGTATTCATATGAAGCTTTGAGTGCCTAAATACCTACATGGTGAGGAGTAGGCTTTGAGATGAAACTGCGCCAATACAATGGAAAGGCATGGTATCAAGAAGAATCCGCGAGAACATCGATACGATAGATTCTACAGAAGTCGCTTCACAACGATCTGAGTATCAGTTCAATGGATGTTTCATCCGTTGGTAATCAGATGATACATGGTACGAACATGAATCCCTGTAGCACCGTTTCCAACCATTGAGTTGGTCTTTGCACCCCAGTATGTTCCTGCGATATCCATGTGCGCCCAGGTGATTTGTTCAGCGTCTTTCTCGTAGTTACGAGTTGGTACGAATTGCTTCAAAAACGCTGCTGCTGTATTTGCACCGCCCCATCGTCCGGCCCCGAGGTTTCGAGTGTCAGCGATTTTTGAATCGGTCATTTCTTTTTCAAAGGCAGGCAGAAGTGGCATAGGCCAAGCGAGTTCACCGACTGCATTTCCAGCTTCATGAATCCGAGTTCGGAAGTCATCATCATTCGACCAAAGGCCGGTTGCTTCGTGGCCAAGAGCAACGACACAGGCACCAGTCAGTGTTGCGAAATCAATGATGTATTCAGGGTCAAACTCACCGGCTTTCCACAATCCGTCCGACAGAACGAGACGTCCTTCAGCATCGGTGTTGAGGATTTCAATGGTTTTTCCAGAGAGAGTCTTGATGACGTCACCAGGACGTTGAGCATTGGATGATGGCATGTTTTCAGCCATACACGTAATGGCAACGACCTTCCCTTTGTGTCCAGTTGCTGCAAGCGCTTGCATGGTGCCAAAGACGGTGGCAGAACCACCCATGTCATACTTCATTTCGTCCATGTTTGCACCTGGCTTGAGTGAAATTCCACCGGTGTCAAAAGTAATTCCTTTACCGACAAGAAGAGGGCTTCGTCCAGGTTTTTTACCATTGAGTTCGAAGATGACCATGCACGGTTTACGTGCTGAGCCCATACCGACTGCGACTAATCCACCCATTCCAGCTTTGACTGCTTGGTCATAGTTGATGATAGTCACTTCAACATCGTCGTAATCCTTTGCCCATTCCCATGCTTGGTCTGCAAATGCTTCAGGATACATGTCGTTTGGAGGGCAATTACCGAGATCTCGAGAGAGGTGAACACCAGAGGCAACACCTGCATGGATTTTGATGACTGATGCAAGTTCGTCTTCTTGTCCTTCGTCACAGGTGATTCGAACATCAATCTCGCTTTCCTTTTCATCATCATCTTGTTGTTTGTAGTGGTCATAGGAATAATCGCGCAAGAGCATACCTTCAGAAAAAGCACCCATTACTACGATAGAAACACCGGTAAACTTGACGGTCAAATCAGTGCCGTGTACTTTCTTTCGGTTGGCGATGACTGCAGCGCCTGCTTTTCTGTAGGCATGAATATCTGCATCGTCTTCTTTCCCAAGACCAACGAGCATTGCTTTTCCACCTTCGCCACCGACAATTGACATCGTCGATTTCAATTTCGCTTTGAAATCTCCATCTTGAAGAATACGATTGATTTGACCCTTCAAAGCGGTATGAAGGCCTGCTTCAAGAGATTCCGGAACTTCTTCCGAACCTTCGAAAAGGGGCAGTATTAGAGTTCCGTTAATGTTGTGGCCGGGGCTTACGCTTACGTTCATGAGTTCACCTATCCTTGCGTAGTCCTTCGGGCACTTGAAACCTCGCGCCAAGATTTCAGCAAAGAAAAATCAATGAACACGGTCATCCTTGGACCGATAATGGAGTTGTATCACTCTCAAGTTGTCCAACAATATCATCTCCACCAAGTTTCCGATAGAGAGTCCAACATAACCAAATGGCAAAAGCGAATAAGGGTATGCTCGCTCTAAATGCCCATCTGTATTGGTTAACTATATTCATTGCAGTACCTTGAAGAAGGGCAAGGAGAGTCACAGATAAACCAATTCCAATCGCTTGACCTACTAAGGTCACCATTGTCGATAACCCCATCGCTCGATTCCTCTCCTCAGTGGTTGAGTGTTCGGCCATCAAACTGTCCGCAGAAACAACCAAGAAAGGATAGATTGGAATGATAAAAATAACCACTGATATGAGAGGCGAAACGCCAACAGCGAATACACTCCACAATACGCCATATCCTATTGCTGCCCAAACCAAAGTTGTAGCAGGTCCAAATAAATCGACAAGTCTTCCAACATAAATCAAGAGAATAATTCCTGCAAGTTCAGCCCATCCAAAAAAGATCGAGGAGAAGACTACATCAACACCGATGACTTCTAAATAACGAACAGAAGGAAGAATGACTGCACCTCTCGGAATGGAGAGAGCCAGAACTGCACCTAAAATTAACAGAACCCACGGACTTTTGAATTTCAAGGAATCCTTCATTTTTTCAGACTTTTTCTTGGATTTTCTTTTCTTACTCGTCAGCATCGTCGTATCAAAATATTTGAGACTCCTGCTTGCAAACAGTGCGATGAGCAGAGCAATTGTGGAAAGAAGAAGACAAACGATTAATCCTCCTAACTCGTAAACTGAGCCGATGATTAAGCTCATCGAACCTGAAGCCAAATACGCAAAAGCCCATGTGAGGCTAATCGCTTCTCCATGTGAATTGGGATAGAGTTCTGTGGCAATGGCAAAAATGAGTTTGAAGGAACCAAAGAGGAGGGCTTGAACGGAAGTAGCAAGAATGAAAGCATTCAAAGAAAGGAAAGGTAAGATCACAGTGAGCGATATGTTTGCAAGTAAACATGCGATCAATATTTCAGTTCGTTTACCGGTCCGATCCGCAAGATAGCCAGACAAAACGGCTCCAACTCCCAATCCGAGCGTTAAGACCCCGATATGTAAGATGACCAAAGATTCACTGGCACCTAACATCCGGGAGTGATAATTCATAATTGAAGCGATTGAAAAAGCAGAGGTCCAAATTCCTGCTGCGGCGATACAGAGTGTTTTGATAATTGGTAAATCTGAGCCGTCTTCATAGCCGTGAGATTCAGACAACGAGCGTACTCTTCGCCAAAGCCAGACCCCTGTGATGAGGAAAAATGGTAAACTTGAAAGTTGTAAAACTGCAGCGACACCACTACTCATCGAAGAAAGTGTCTGGACACTTCCGCTTACCAATTCACTCGAGACTGATTCTGAGACCCATCGGCTTGATTCAACAAGTCGAACTTGGTAATGGAGTTGCCAAACTCCTCCCTCAGTTAATCCTGAAAAATTATTAAGAACGACTTTGGAAGAATTGGTTGCATTTACCAAAAAGTAACTTGAATTCCAAGTAATTTCACCTGATGAATCGATGTATTGTAATGTAGCATTTGCCGTAGTGGCCCGACCAAGGTTGTTGATGTCTAACGTCACTTCATCCTCATCGATGACAATCGATTGAACATCTAAGCGGGCTCTCCAACTCCACACGTTGTCAATAAGATAACGCATAACTTCGAGTTCTTCACCCAATCGATCAGAGAGTGCTTCTGCAGTTCCAAGCAACCATTGTTCATCATCGGTTTCAAAGGTGAACGTCGGGTATCCCATGACACCATAGCCGTAGTCACGAGAAGTCCCTGAATTAGGATACAATCCTTCGTTGGCATTGCGAATCGGTATATCCGAGATGTTAGCATGGACATCTTCACGGATGAAATGGAACATTTCCCAATCGATCGGTTGGTCAGGAATATATCCCCAAGGATGCAACATAATCCAAACACCAGTATGCATCGTGACATACAAGTCAGCATTGGGCACAACGGTGTTCATGTAATTGGCATTGGCAGCAGTTTCCGCTTCACTAAATGGGCCACTACCAGGCTGGGTTTCATCTTGCTCATTCCAATGGTGATCGTAATTTCGATTCAAATCCACTTGGTTGATGTTCCACCGGGTATCGAGATCGTTACCATCCGCATTGAGCATAATGAGAACATGAAGTTCAGTATTGGTAAGGACATCAATGGCTTCTTGGTCGCCAGCAGCCCATCCTTCGATATAGAATTCTGCAGTAAGGAAAGCCAATTCAGTTCCAAGATGTTCATTACCATGGTGACCTCCGTCGATATAGACAATCTCTTTGTCGCTACCATCAGGCTTTGTATCGTTACTCCAATCTGAGATTCGAACCACCCAGAGGTTTTTTCCGAGTTCGGTTTGCCCTGCAGAAGTCAAATCAACAATGTCGGGATGGTCATCGGCCCAGGCATTCACATCAGCTGTCAGCGTTGTATATGTGTGGTACCAATGTTCCTGAATAAGGTCAGGTTGTTGGGCAGTTGTGAGCATTGGCACAGACGCACTGGCTAAGAGAAGAACACAAAGAGCCCAAACGCGCATGGACTACGGTCACAGTGGTCGTTCAAGAACTTAACCAACGAATTACCAATCCGAGGTAAACGCATTTGGATTAGTCACCCTTTCGGATTCACGTGTCCAGATCGAATTGATATTGGTTTTACCACCGTAGATATCTGCAAATGGATCGATGTCTTCAGGATCTCGATTTCGTTGCATGTAAGACTCGACCCGTTCTCGTAGGTCTGGTTTGAATTTCCAATAGTGAATCCTCCATTCACGCCCGTCCCAAAGAGTTGTTTCTTCAGATTCAGTCGTAAGCAAGTCGTAATCTTGGAACATGTAGAACAAGTTACGGTCGGTTGGTTCCAAGGCGTTGTCGATAATGCGGTTATAGAATCCAAAGAATCCAAGAGCGTGTTCTGCCATGCCTTGAGCAACTTCTTCATCCATCTCCAAATCGATATGTTGTTGGATTGCTCGAGTAAGTTCTGATAATGTCATTGTCATTTCTTGTTCCCTCCGCTCGCTGCTTTCTTACTCCGCAGACACAGTATAGTATTGTCATCCGACCCATATAGACTCATCGCTGATATTTCATGAAAAGAATAAAAATCAGTCAACTTTGTCCCTCCAAGCATCGAAATGTGGGGGCAACGGATGCCCCCCGACATACAGCCCAACCAGCGACTCACCTTAAACAACATCAAACAACAGCCTCAAGAACACCCGTGCAAGGGCAAGGTTGTGAGCGAAGACTATGTTGAGGGAAATTTCCTCGGTTTACCCGAACAGGGTGAAAATGTAGATGTCGTGGTCTTACAAGTACCCTACGAACTCACCACATCCTATGGACAAGGTACAGCACAAGGCCCCGCTGCCTGCGTCGCCGCCAGTGGACAAGTCGAATTGTTTGATGCCTCACTCGACCAAGACGTACCAGACGGAGCCAACATCTATACTGCTCCCGAATGGGATGGAGAAGGAAATAATTTAGGCGAGCAATTGGACAAGATCTGTGGTTATTTACAACCATGGTATGCCGGTGATTGCTTTCCAATGGTCCTCGGTGGTGAGCATGGGATTCTACCACCGTTGGTTCTTGCTGCTCAACATCACCCTCTGGTCAATGGAGACCTCAGTAACCTCACAGTAGTCCAAATCGATGCACATGCAGATCTTCGAGAAGAACTCAATGGAGAGGCTTATTCACATGCATGTGCAGCAGGTCGAAGTCTTGACCTCGGCATTGGGCGTTTACTTCAAGTAGGGATTCGCGCCTATTCAAAACAAGAAGCTGAACTGATTCAAAGCGATGAGAGAATCACGACATTTTTCGCTCGCGAAACACAATCCACAATCCATGGAAAAGCAGCATGGAATCGATGGCTCGAGACACTTCACACCCTTTCAGGACCCGTTCATTTGACCGTGGACATCGACGGACTCGATGGAAGTCTCGTACCTGCTACTGGAACCCCAGTCCCAGGAGGGTTGTCGTTCTGGCAAGCCATCGAAACCATTGAAGCGGTCTTTTCAGCTCCGAATGCCACGGTCATCAGCGCAGATATCAATGAAATTGTGGCTCAAGAAAATACACCTCTCACTGAATTCACAGCCGCAATGCTCGCAACCAAAGCCATCTCTGCTCACCTTAAGGCTCGAAAGGAAGGAAGGTGGAGTGCTCATGGATTGCAATCCGGCCGTCAACGTAATTCGAATGAATCAACTTATTTTAGGCAGCAAATGAAGGAAGAGAAAGAAAAATTTCAATAACGAATGTGCGTGCGAAAGAAAAGGAACAGGTGAGTGTCATGACAAATCTTCAAGCCCATGGAGCCCATGTATTTCTCGATTATACAGGGTATGTTTCTCCAAAACCGAACGATGGTGAATGGATACTGGAAGTTCTTGAACAAGCAGTTGAACGCAGTAATGCTCGGAATGTTCATTCACATGTTGAACAATTTGATGGCTCACATTCACCCATTGGATTTGCAGCAGTGGTGTTACTCGATGAAAGCCACGTCTCCGCCCATTGTTATTCTGAAAAAGGATGGCTTGCCTTGGATTGTTTCACCTGTGGAGATTCAGACCCGAACGCCTTAGCCGATGATATCCACCGACAACTCCTCGAATACATTCCGTCGTTAACACTCAAGCGAAGGCAACACCTTCCTCGCTTCTTGCATGAGGAGGGATGAAATGTCAGTCCGACAATTTGTAGATCAGCATTATCGACATTTCAATGCCGGTGAACTCGCAAGAGCTGCACATTCTCTCACTCAATTTTTAGCAGATGGTGGCAAAATATTTCTCACCCTTGCTGGTGCCATGAGTACTGCTGAACTCGGTCGAAGTTTGGCACCTATGATTCGTGCAGGTCACATCGCTGGCATTTCGTGTACCGGTGCGAACTTGGAAGAAGATGTATTCAATTTAGTCGCTCATAACTCCTATGTTTCAATCGAAAATTGGCGTAACTTATCGGCAGAGGATGACGCTGAATTGCTTCGTCAAAACCTCAACAGAGTCACCGACATTTGCATTCCCGAAGAAGAAGCCTTCCGTAAAATCGAGCATCATATTGTTTCCTGTTGGAAAGAGGCTGACCTGTCGGGCATCTCGAAACTCCCTCACGAATTCTTCTATGAGTTATTGCAAAGTGGAGTATTGGAGCCGACCTATGAAGCAAATCCAGAAGACTCGTGGTTACTTGCGGCTGCACAAACAAATCTTCCATTGTATGTACCTGGGTGGGAAGACTCAACCCTTGGCAATATTTTCGCTGCTCGTTGCCTCGAAGGTAAAATCCGTTCGACTACACTGAAAAATGGTGTCGAATACATGATGCATTTAGCGCAATGGTACGAATCAAGAACGGATTCTTTGGCCTTTTTGCAAATCGGAGGTGGCATTGCCGGGGATTTCCCGATTTGTGTTGTTCCGCTGTTGCACCAAGATTTGGAACGAAAAGTTCCTTTGTGGTCTTGGTACTGCCAAATCAGCGAATCATCACCATCGTATGGAGGTTATTCAGGAGCGCCTCCAAACGAAAAAATCACTTGGGGTAAACTCGCTGTTGAGACGCCAAAATTC